>LQYC01000039.1_pt1 | contig 295563 bp, 297 predicted proteins | sample 661771 | NCBI WGS metagenome assembly LQYC01 (sample SAMN03483023, study PRJNA281117) | bioreactor metagenome | isolation source: benzene-degrading methanogenic enrichment culture from a contaminated... | place: USA: oil refinery in Oklahoma | collected 2011-05
AGATCAAAATTAAAGTGATCCTCTATAACCTCTCAAGAATGATGTTAACAATTTCAGTTCTTATTCGTATTGAGGAATTCTACAGAGCCGTTTTTTTAATTTTTTTAATAATTCCGGAATATGAAATAAAAGGCTTATCTTGAAAGCGGTTTTAAAGTATGTATTTATCAGGTGATCGTGTTGCAGGTCTCCATGAAGCTCGAGATGAAGGATGCGCCAGGGCAGCTCGTTGCAGCCCTCAAGCCCATATCTGAAGTTGGCGGGAATATCATCGCGGTCATCCACCAGCGTGACCCGGACCCGGCCGATGACACCTTAAACGTCCAGATCGTGCTCGAACTCCCGGAAGGCAGGCTCAGGGACCTTGTATCACTCCTTAAAAAGCAGGGTGTCCATATCCAGCGGATTGGTGAAGAACGGCTCTTATACCGGCGCACTGTTATCTTAATCGGGCACCTGATGCACACGGACCTTTCCGATACAATCGACCGGATCGACTCGACAGGTTTTGCGGAGGTAAGCGCGCTCTCGATGAGCATGCCGGCGGTCAGTGAACGCTCCTCCTCGCGGCTCACGATCAAGTCGATCACCCGGGACGATATGGAAAAAGCGGTCTCGATCCTGCGTACTGTAGCAGCAGAAAAAGATCTCCTCCTGATCGAACCGCTGGAGGAGATCGCATGAAGATCGCAATAATCGGCATGGGTTCGGTCGGCAGGGGTGTCCTTGAAATGATCGCCGCAAAAGACCTCGGCATCACCGTAACCGGGATCGCAGACTCGCACAGCGGGGTCATCGATTCAAAGGGAATTAACCCTGCGGGAGTTTTAAAAACCAAAAAAAAGACCGGGCTGTGCGGCGATACAAAAATTTCTGCTGCCGATGTAATAAAAAAGGCGGACTATGACGCGCTTGTCGAAGTCACTCCGACCAATGCAGAGACGGGTGAACCCGGGTTAGGGTATATCAGGCAGGCGATTAAGCGTAAAAAACATGTGGTCACCTCCAACAAGGGGCCGATCGCGCTTGCATATAAGGAACTCCGGAATCTTGCAAATGCAAACGGTGTCGCGCTCCGTCACGAGGCGACCGTTGGCGGCGCGATCCCTGTCTTCCACACGCTTGAGCACGGCCTTGCGGGTAACGAGATCCTAGCAATCTTCGGCGTGCTTAACGGCACCTGTAACTACATACTCACCCGGATGGCAGATGAGGGGCTCACGTACGAGCAGGCACTCCTTGAGGCGCGGGAGATGGGGTATGCCGAGGCTGACCCGACGTACGATGTACAGGGAATCGATGCGGCAATCAAGCTGGTAATCCTCGCAAATACAATCTGGGGCAACGGCGTTAAACTCAAGGACGTCAACCGGACCGGTATTGACCTGCTCACCCCGGACGCATTGCGCCTTGCCGAAGAGGAGAACTGCACCATCCGATTGATCGCCGAAGCGATCCCGAAGAAAGGGCTGCTCCGGGTCTCCCCGAGGATCATCGGGAAGAACCACCCGCTTGTTGTTGACGGGACCCTCAATGCAATCACCCTTGAGACCGATATGGCAAAGGAGATCACGCTGATCGGCAAGGGCGCCGGCTCTCATGAGACTACCAGCGCGATCATCGGCGACCTGCTCTTCATCCGCGACTGTTATGTCCAGCGTGCTTGAACACCGGCGGGAATATCTCCGCCTGATGCGGCAATTCACGCTCGACAGCGGGACATTTACTGTTACCGATATCCAGCAGGCAGCAAAAATCCCGCGGAGCACTGCACAGGACTGGATCATAAGGCTCGTGCAGGAAGGGTGTGTCATTATCAGGGCGGAAAAACGGGGACGGAGTGCGGCCCGGTATGCCGCGATCAGCGCCATGCCCGCATCCACCTGCCGGCGCATTTTTACTACGATTGATGGCAACAAGGTGGAGATCTACCATGACTGCATGAGCGGGGCATGCGCAGCGTTCTGCGGGTTCCACCATGCACTTGCCGGGGGAGTCATCACCTCTGTCGAACGGGATGGTACGCTCCTGCGGGAATGTGCCCGGATCGGCAGCCGGGATGTCGACGTCGGGCTCTCGCCTCTTGCCGCGGTGGGGGTGAACGGGGTCTCAAGGGAAGGGGACTATATCATCCAGCACATTCATTCAATTGGCGGCCCAGCCTACTCGCTCTCGGACATGATGGCACGCGCCGACGGAGTCTGCCGGGTCGAGTCGCAGCATGAGGGGATCATGGTGCAGGGACGTGTGTGGACACGGGCGCTCACCCATGTCGCGATCGGGGTCGATGATACAGACTCAAAAACGGGCGGTGCGACCTTTGCACTGGCGCTCGCGCTACTTGCCCATGTGAGCAGGATGCGGGGGGTGCTGCCTATCGCCCATCATGTTGCAATGCTCAACCAGAATGTCTTTTCCAAGACTGCAGGCAACTCGGCGAGCTTCATCGAGATCGCTGTCGAACCAAAAAAGTATACAGAACTCATCGAACGCTCCAAAAAATTTGTTGCCGGCGAATCGCTCTCCCCGGAATGGGGCATTGCGGTCAAGCCCGGTTTCACCGTCCCCACGGGCTTGCGGGAGTACGGCAGGCTTGTCCGGGAACAGGTCATCTCCCGGCCCATGGCGGAAGCAACCGCGGAGCAGTATGGAGTCGTCCTGCATGGTGGAAACGGGGTGATCGGGGCTCTTGGTGCCGTCGCACTCTGCCGGCTGCCCCACGAGATCCTGCTCGATCCGGCAAAACCCATACCTCTCACCTGACTTCCATGCAGCCGGATACCGGCAACAGCCGGTGTATCCAGATTCCTGCCTGAAAATAATCCGTTTTTCCCGGATGCCTTTTATTAAAAAACACAGGCTCTATAGAAATCATCGATTTTTATAATGTTCTCGGGGGCGTTTGCCGTTCCTGGTGAGAAGGGCAAACTGAAGAAGATGTCCTTTGGACATCTTCGAGTAACATTGCCCCCGCCACTGCGGCACAGCGAAAATATTTTCGATATTTTCTCGAATCTGTCCTGCCTTGGAGCACGACAGATGTCCCCCGCTTGCGATATCCGCGGAAAACCGGTTTAACTTGGATTTTTATTACAGATGTGAAATCAGGGATTTCTCTAAAGCCAAAAAAACACAACAATCAAAACAGTCCGGCCCCTATAACTGATGGCAGCAGCGCGACACCCGAACATGATCCCCGGAGACTTTCTTTTCCCACTCATCATCTTTTGCGCCAAGGTTGTTGAGACAAGCCTTGACACGATCCGCATGGTCTATGTCACCAAAGGGCACCCGAACCTTGCGGCAGGGATCGGGGTGGTCAAGATCGGGATCTGGCTGGTCTCAACCGGGCTTGTGCTCACAAATTTTACCAACATCCCCGGCATCCTTGCTTATATCGCAGGTTACGGAGTCGGGACGCTGATTGGCATGAATATCGAGGAACGGATCAGCATCGGTAATGTGCTTGTACGTATCATCACATCAAAAGACCCGGAATCCCTGATCGCCCACCTGTCCGGCATCGGTTTCGGTATTACCCGTGTCAATGCCGCGGGTTCGTTCACCCCATCCGTTGCCGTGCTCCTCATGGTGGTCCCGAGGACCGAGCTCGACCGGCTCCTTGCGGCTCTTAAAAAGGATTATCCTGACCTCCTGTTCACGGTCGAGGATATCCGGAAGATGAGCGAGCAGGGCACGATCTTTTTTGGCAAACGTCGGGGCGGCCTGCGACGGTTTTTGGGAATGGACTAAAAGGGGGCAAGAAATCCTGGTACTATGGAAATGATGGTCTGGCAAGGATTTCCTAAAAACCCCAAAAAAACGGGTTTGCTCCGCATCTACCGGTCATGAACCGGTTTGTGTCATCTGGCACAGGTGTCTTATTTGACGAGGCGTACGGAGGAGACATTTCCTTATGTGCCTGTTCCAGGTACAAAATATCAAACGGCCTTTTTTCCGAATAAAAATTCCTCTGCAACATACCTGCAAAACCGGTTGCTTTCAGCAAGATGCCGCTTTGAATCCCGCAGGATCTTTTGACGACGGGATGCACGGAGATCCTTTGTCCAGTCTGCAATCAGGGCATCGGTCATCTCAAGATGGAACTGGAGGCCGGTCGCAGACTTCAACCGGAATGCCTGGTTTTTCACACGGTCACCGGTGCACAGCAGTCTCCCACCATACGGGATATCAAAGGTCTCATTATGCATCTGGAAAACATACAAGGAGTCCGGAAATGTGGAAAATATCCCGTCCGCTTCCGGCACCCGGTTGACCGGATACCAGCCGGTCTCGTTCATGAACCGGTACACTTTTGCACCATGAGCCGCTGCTATCAGCTGGGCGCCAAGGCATAGGCCCAGCACCGGGACCCGTTTTTTCACTGCCTGCCGGATCAGCGCCTTCTCCTGTGCCAGATAACGGAACTCTGCTTCATCGTTTACGCTCATCGGGCCGCCAAGGAAGACAAGGTGGGTGGCATCGGGAGGAATCACTTCGTTAGTCTCCCAGAGGTCCTGGTATTCAAACGGAACGTTGAACTCACCGAAAACCTGCTCGAGATAGCCGAGCGGTTCGGAAGGGGTGTGCCGGAATACGATGACTTGGATCATAATTACTCGGGCTCATTATGTGGATTGAGGAGTATTTATGCCTGAAAAAAGATAAAGTGAACAGTTTGTAGAGGAACACGCGCCATGCGGGAATTTTTTTCAAATACTTGTAAGTTCAGGAGGAATGGAATCTGGTCGTTTCCGGAAGCCCCCAAATCATTGGGTTGATCTATGTCCTTATAGCATTCCCGGTCATTGCCGGTCTATGGTATAAAGGGAAGATGACGCGAAAAATCGTGTTTCTCTTCCTTTTTATTTCTGCAGGTTTAGGTTTTCTCATATTCTCACCGATGGTGCCGTACCAGATCCAGCAGGCAGTCACTGGCGGGGGACCGGGGCCCGGTACCCCGCTTCCTCTCGTAACCGTTCTTGTCGTGATCTTCATGGTGCTGACGTTAGTCTCGGGGAGGATCTTCTGCGGGCAGCTCTGCCCGATTGGAGCAGTACAGGAACTCATCTATACCGATCCGAAGCAGAAGACCAATACCGCACAGAAACAGGTCATCATTGTGTTCCGGTTAATATACTTCACCATATTGCTTATCGCCGGTCTTCTCTTCTCGGTCTCCCTGATACACTTCTTTGGGATCAAAGAGTTCTTTTACCTTGATCTCAATGCACCGTTCTTTTCGGTCTTTGTCATCCTGATCGCCATCTCACTCTTCTTCTACCGCCCGTTCTGCCGGCTCTTCTGCCCGTTTGGCGTCCTGTTGTCGCTTGCTGCGGCAAAGAGCCTGTTCAAGATCCGCCGCACACCGGCATGCATCGAGTGCGGCAGATGCGAACAGGTGTGCCCTGCTGCCGAAGCGGGTGCGGATGATGGAAAGATGGAGTGCTACCTCTGCGGCAGGTGTACCCGGGCCTGTCCCACCAAAGGGGCTCTGGAATACTCACGGGAGACCATGTCCCGGGTCAAAAAGGATGAACAATGACTGAAAAGAAGCAGGAAGAGTTAAAAGAGAAGGTGCTTGATCCAAACACCCTGATCTCATACCAGGACGGTTCGGTGGTCAGCCGGATGCTTGTGTACAAACCTCAGGGCACCATCACGCTCTTTGCGTTTGATGCCGGGGAAGGACTATCAGAGCACAAGGCGCCGTATGACGCGATCGCCACAATCACCGAAGGTGAAGCCCTCATAACAATCGCCGGCAGGGAATTCCATTGTACGGCAGGGCAGATGATCATCATGCCGGCTGACATCCCGCACGCGGTCACTGCGGTGCGGCGCTTCAAGATGATGCTTACGATGATCCATGCGTGATCTGTAATGCAAAGATACTGCATTCTTCAATAATTATTAAAAAATTACATTCTATTCAGAGCATCCTGATTTCATGAAAGATTCAGGAGCTTATTGACAATATCCTTCCTTCTAAGTTTTCCCGTCACTTTTTCCTCATCTGTTTCATTATCCCTTTGAGATCCTGCATGCCGTTGTACGCTTTCAGATGACCGGGATTGATTTTTATGGCTTTTTCAAAACACGCATACGCATCGGGGACTTTCTTAAGCCCGACAAACGAGATCCCCTTATAATACCATGCATCGGCATTGTCGGGTTTGATTGCCAGTGCATGGTCAAAGGATTCAATCGCGCCAGAGAATGCTCCCAGTTTTCCCAAAGCCCTCCCCTTGTTATACCATGCATCGGAGTGACCGGGATCGATATCCAGCACCTTGTCAAAACACTCCACGGCTTTTTGGAACTCGCCTATCGATCCATGGGTGACCGCCTTGTCATACCATGCGTCAGCCCCGAGAATATCCTTTGCTAATGCGGTATCAAAGGCATGTAATGCATCACCGTGTTTCCCTAGCGCTTTTAATATAACGCCTTTCTTATGCCATGTGTCTGCCCGTCCGGGATCGAGTTCAAGTGCCCTTGTAAAATTTTCAAGGGCTTCCCTGTCCCTGCCCATATTTTGTAACGCGAGCCCTTTTCCTGCATATGCGTGTGCGGCATGTGCATCTTTAAGAAGGGCTTTGTCAAACCACATGATCGCCGAGGTAAAGTCCCCCCGGCTGATGCAGGCGTCACCCTTTGCCAGAAGAGCCGGCACATCTTCCGGTGCATCCCTCTTTTTCTCCCTCCTGTCAAACAAAACCATGGCGGGTCAGGTTGTAGTCTCTGGCACAGGTTCTTAATCCTTTTTACCAGTCCATGTCCTGAAGAAGATAAGGGGGTATGCTGCCGTCATTATCCAGCACAGATACGGAATGCGAGGGACCGGATTCGAACCGGCGAACACCTTCGTGACTGGACCCTAAATCCAGCGCCTTTGACCGGGCTCGGCAACCCTCGCGTCCTCATAGTGTTTGAAGGGTGGCGATAATAGATTATCGTTTCCGGTGTTAGAGAATAAGTCGGGTTGCATCCCGGCCCGTGCCAGGGCCTGAGGATCCTGTCAGTCAGGAGCGGCAGAACCGGACGATAAGGAGAGTGAGACGATTGTCTGCAGCAAATACCCGCGCGGTCGCGCGGTTGGTGCCCCCCTCGCATTTCCTGCCGAGATGCATCGCAGGGAATGTATATTTTTATAATGACAAGGATGATGAACGTCAGTACAATAAGCCAAAGGGTGCCTAGGATATTTTGGGGGTCTGCAGAATCAATAAAAAATTAACGAATGCGATTAGATCGGGCTTTTACCGGTGTCGCCAAATACAAGGCCGCCCGGTTTTACAATGTCCCTGACTGATCGTGCCAGGCTATCCATTTTTTCCGGTACCCTCCAACAGGAAAAAGAGATAATCATTTCCTTTTTTAAAAATGATTTATCATCATACAGGGCCATGCTCTTCTCCTGCTCTTCCTGCATCCTTTCGCTCCTCAATAAGTATCTTGTATCCATTGAACAGGAGCACGATAAAGACCGGACCAAGGACAAACCCTGCCATCCCCATCGTGATCAAACCGCCAAAGAACCCGATCAGCATCAGGAGGGGGTGTAACCTTACCCGACGCCCCATAAGAACCGGGCGCACATAAATCTCGGGGAGTGCAGATACACCGATGTAACCAAAAAAGAAGAGGATGAGCACGCCATTGATATCACCAATCGAGAGGGCATACGTGCCAAGGAAGATAAAGACGATTGACGACCCCAGTACCGGGATCAGTTCGCAGAAGGCGCATAAAAATGAGTAGAAGAGCACGTTCCCGTACCCGAGGAACCAGAAAAAGGGGATTGCAATAACAAAAGTAAGGGCTGCAATCCCGATATGGACTACATAGATCGCATAGAGTGTATCGACAATCCCGTCACTCATCTTCTGCACACGTATCCGTATATTCTCCGGAACCCCTGCCATGATGCGCTTTTTGAGGGTCTCCCCGTGGAGGAGAAGCACATAAAGCGATGCAAAGAAAACAATGACCTTCAGGGCAATTGTCGTGATGTCGGAAAAGATCATGGTCCAGTACCGGAAAAAGATCGATTTTGCCTGCTCAAGCCATGTTGACACCTGAATCCGTTCCACAGGAATCCCGAAAACCCGGGGATCGGTTGACGGATTTTTTACCCAGTTTTCAATAGTACCAACAATTTCCTGCAGCGTACTGCTGTTGTCTGAGAGAATTGTGATAGAAAGAAGGGCTGTCGCCACGAGCGCGACGAATATAAAAATCGTTATAAGTGCGGCGGAGAAGTAGCGGTTGATATACTTCCTGAAATAGGTATGGAGGGGAAAAATAACCACTGCAATGGATATGGCAAACACCAGCACATCGAGCAGTTTCCAGAAAATGATCAGGGTGGCAGCCAGTATCGCCAACATGATCACAAAGGGGACCAGATCGGCCCGGAACTGACCCATGGATGATCATAGGTGGTCAATGCACCAATTAAAATGTATGTCGGGGGCTCTTCAACCGGAATAATATAACAAGCCAAACGATACTCATAACAGGTGGGGCGAACAAACCCATTTTTTGTACATGAAGCGGATCGAACACCTTGCCGCGATCGCCCATGACATGGGCATGGTCTTTGAATTTTTGGGGTTCGCGTCCCTTCTCCCGTTCGTCGTGCTCATCATCTTCTCTGAATGGGATATGCTCATCCCGATGGCATCGGCGCCTGTGGCATTCATTGTGTTCGGCTACCTGCTATCCCGCATTCACCGGACAGAATATACTCCCCCGCTCTCGGTCACCCTTGTTGCAGTCGCACTCTCGTGGTTTGCCATTGCGCTTGTCGGTGCACTCCCGTTTGTCTTCGGGCTCCATATATCATATACCGACAGCGTGTTTGAGGCGATGTCCGGATGGACCGGTTCCGGTTTTACAATGCTCACAGCCCTTGACACAACGCCCAATACCCTGCTTTTCTGGAGATCGTTTACCCAGTGGATTGGCGGGATCGGGATTATTGCATTCGGCATCTCGCTGCGCAGGAAAACACGGGTCACCCTCTTCCGCCTCTACCGCTCCGAAGGCAGGTCTGAGGAACTGATGCCCAATGTGGTTTCGACAGGGCGGCGAATGTGGGTGATCTACCTCTTTTTAACATCCGTTTTCACGGGGCTCATTATGCTCTCCGGCATTCCCCTCTGGGACTCGCTCAACCTTGTGATGGTCGCCATTGCCACCGGGGGATTTTCGATCCATGATGCAGGCATTTCATACTATAATAACCCGTTGCTGGAACTGCTCCTGATCCCTGTCATGCTGGCCGGTGCAATGCCATTTAAGATTTATTTCCTGATGTACCATGGAAAAATCTCCGCAATGTTCAAGAACCAAATCGTCAGGGTCCTCCTGCTTATTGCAGTCATAGGCTCGGCAATCACCTCCCTTGACCTCTATATCTTCAACAATCTTCCTTTAGGGCAGGCATTCCGCGAAGGTACATTCTGTGCGATATCAGGGTTTACGACTACGGGTTTACAGAATTCAAACCCCCATCTCTGGGCGACCATCCCTATCTCGGTCGTAACGATGATGATGCTGATCGGTGGCGCTTCCGGCAGTACTGCAGGGGGCATCAAGGTGAACCGTGTAGTGCTTGCATACGAAGGAGTGAAATGGTGGTTCAAACGCTTCTTTGTCTCAAACAAGGTCATCATCCCCTTCAAGTATGAAGGGCGGACCCTTTCAAAAGAGATCTCCGAACTTGAAATCTCAAAAAATATGCTGGTGATCGTGCTCTATGTCCTCACCATCTTCCTCTCCACGATCCTCCTCATGCACCTCTATATCACCTCGTTCCGGCTGGACGAGGTGGTCTTTGAGCAGGTTTCTGCCCTTTCCAATGTCGGGCTGGGTGTCGGCTACATAACCGCATTGAGCCCATTTGCCGTCAAATGGGTGTTTATTTTTCTGATGTGGTTGGGACGGCTTGAGATTGTGCCGGTCATTATCCTTGCCATGGGACTAATCCGGGGGTTTGAAGCAACGATTATAAAATAATCTGATGATTATTTTCACGAGTCTGCCATATTTTAATCGATGGGAGACCCACCCCTTGGGATATCTGTGGAAATCCGGTTAAGATGTATTCCTGTTATTGATGTAAGATCAGGGATTTTTACAGAACCTGTAATTCGTTAAATAAGGATTTTTGCACATAACACAACCTTTATCCTGTATCCATCCTGAGCTTCACTGGTAATCAGTTGGTTACGGGACGTCCCATGCTCGATGAGCCCACCCGCATTCTTATCGCCGCTGCCATTTGCTGGATGAACTTCATGGTGGTGGATCTTATTTTCAAATTACCGGAGAGCGGAGGTGTCAGCGGTGCAACAGCGATTGCACAGGAAATAGAGAAAGGGGGCGGGGCGCTCAATGGCGGGTATATGATGGGTAACATCGTCAGCTCGCCGGACGCTTCAGCCGGGACACTACTTGCAAGCTGTGGGGTGTACTGTGCGGGGTTGTTTGGCGGGCTCTTTGCTGCAGTTCTCGTCTATTTCGGCAACCGGATTTGTTACGATCCCGGCTATGCCGGAACAACGGGGTGCATCACCGCGACCATCATTGTATATGCTGCAACACAGGCCGGGTTTGCCGCATCGGATTTTATTGCCGGCATGGTGATTGCAATCCTGACGATACAGGGCATCTCATACGTGCACGCAAGCAGGCTCATCGCCCGGCTCTGGAAGGTGCGCTGCAGGTGGCTGAGGGGATGCAAATGATCGCTATCTACGTCTGCGCTGTCATTGCAGTATATGCAGCCCTGCGGATCATACTCCAGAGAAACACGATGCGTAAGCTCCCGTTCCTCAATGCTGTGTCATTTGCGGTAACCGGGATCATCGCCCTGCTGCTCCCGCACCCGATCACCATTGCCGCAGCTGCGGCGTATTTTGTCGGGTCTACCTTAGAGTCCAATGCAATCGCCAGTACATGGGCAGGAGGGATCAAAAAAGATGAATGAGCTTGTCATGGTCGCCTGCACTGCCCTTGTGTTCATCGGGACGGCAGCGGCGATACTTGAGCGGGATCCCTTCAGCAAACTCATCTCACTCTCCATCATGATCTCAGGAATATTCCCGTTCATTATCGACCGGGGTTTGCTTGACGTGGCTATTGCCACAGCCCTGATCGCACCCCTCTCCACCATTTTTATCCTCATGGTCTGCCGGAGGATACCGGCATGATGGTCGCAGGGTATGCACCGGAGTTTTTGATCGGCCTTTCGATCCTTGTCATCGGGACAATTGCCGCGGCATTCCCCCGTCCCAGAGATTATCTTACCCGGCTCATCAATCTCGAGATACCCGGCTGGGGGCTTTTACTTGTCATGCTCTCGTACAACGAGGCACTCGCGCTATTTACATTCGGGGCAATTTCAGTGCTTTCGACATTCATCTACGTCAGAGTGATGCAGAAAAAAGAAGGGGGCATCCGTGGATGATCATCCGCCGTATCTCCCACTACCTCTGCAACTATGAAAACATCGTGCCCCTTTTTGCATATGCCTGCGCCCTGATTCTTTTTACAGGTATACTACTCCTCCCGATCCAGTACAACTCCGCCCAGCTCTATCCAAAGACTATCGACCCGAACAGTCCGCTTGACCCATATGACCGGGGCGGTCCTCCCTTCACTCAGGTTGAGATTGGTGCCCAGTATCCCGATTATTCCCCGACTGCGGGTCTGGTAACATCATACCTTACCCCGTTCTCTCTCTTCCTTTCCCAGGTTACTTTACACCTTGGCACCACAATCGTTGCCCACCCGGGCGGCATCATCGACGAAATCCTGTATAACACCCGGGGTCTTGACACGGTAGTTGAGGCAACTATCCTCCTCATCGCGTTCGCTGTCGCATCATACCTGTACAGGAAGGGGTCGTGATGTGGGGGCAGTACAGCTACGGGCTCCTTGTTGTGCTTGCGGGTGGAGTGATCGCCTTCCTTGCACTTGCAACTGAAGGGGATGACCTGCACAAACTGCTCCTGATCGACCTTGTTGAAATCACCTCGCTCGCTGTAATCGCGCTCCTTGGGACTGACCTTGCAGAAGCACTCATCCTGCCGGGTCTTACTGTCGGGATCGCAGAACTGCTGGCGCTTTCACAGATCTACTGTACCAAGGAGCGGATCGGAGCAAATCCGGTACAGGGGCTCAATATTGAAGTGATTGCAAAGGCGGACGCACCTCTCATCATCTCGATCATCCTTGTAGTATACGGGCTCATCCTGTCCGGTTTCACCGGTGGTGGTGTTGCGGGGCTCGGGCTTGTCTTCTTCTTCATGTCCAGAGGCTACAAAGAAGATCTCAATATGCTTGAGATGGCAAGCGGGATCTCGTGGGCAGTCTGGATCTTTGCATTTTTTGTCTTTATGTTTTTGCCGCAGTACTGGTATGTCGCGCTCATGTGTGCGGCCGTGGGGATCGTGCTCAAGGTGACCGTGAAGATGTCCCTTGTCGGGACGATGTGGGGGAAGGGCGATGAGTAACCTTGCCGGTATCCCGTACTACATCCTTGAATTCGGCGATGAGCTTGTCTATTTCACTCCGTATACGATCACGCTCTTTTTACTCGCGCTCACGTTCACCATTTTTGTTATTGTCAGCAGGCCCGAACAGCAGGTGGATATCGCCTTTGGCGGGGACGCATATACGACAAAGGAGATAATGGTAAGCGAGATGCGGTTCCGCAGGTTCATGGCGATTGCCTGCGGGCTGGCTTCCATGGGCGCGATGGTGACCGGGGACATCTTCAATTTCACGCTCTTTACCGCGATGGTCGGCATCACCAATGTCGGCATTGTTGCAGCGGTGAAAAGCCCGCATGTCCAGAACGCGGCGTTCCAGTACGGGCTTGTCGCGCTCACCGCAACGGTCCCGCTTTTCGGTGGCGCAGCGGTCTATGCGGCGGCAACCGGGAGCCTCTCGATGATCGAGCTCGCAAAGGGAACACTACCGGCGGTGCCGTTTGTCGCAAAGGCATTCCTCGTCCTCGGCGTTATCGGGGAAGGGATGGCACCGTTCTATGCCGCAAAGGCTGAGATGTTCCGGGCACCGGGGGCCCCTTATGTGATCATGTGCTCGCTGTCATCGCTGCTCATCTTTTTGCGGGTGATTGAGGTCGTGATGCTTGGATGAGGAACACAAAAAAGAATACTGTATTCAGGTTCATGGCCACGGGGCTTATTGCGGTAATTCTTGCATTTGCTCTCTATTCTCTCGACCGGATACCGCTCTGGGCATTTGCCGCAGTACTGGTGCTCGCGTTCCCGCCGCTGGTAATCTCTCTTTTTTTATGGTGGATGGCAGGCAAAGGAAAGGAGGACATCCCTTTTATCGGGTACTGATATGATCGCCGAACTTGTGCTTGCAACGGTCTTTGGCCTGCTCCTCCTTGGCATACACCGCAAGCTCATCGCCCGGATCCAGCGGCGCCCGGGCCCGCCGGTCTGGCAGGAGATCCTTCACATGCTGAAGTTCTCGTTCAAGAGCACATGGATTCCGGTGACGGCGAGTGCGACACTATTTGCAGGGGTTGTCCTTATCGCGATTGGGATCTGGACTGCAGCGTTCTTTGTCGTGTTCACGGGCGGGAGCATTCTTGTCGTCTTTGCCATCTATATGCTCCATAAGATCGTGGAGCACGGGTTCGGGCTCTCGTCCGGCTCCCCGTACGGGAAGTTCGGTGGCGTGAGATCGGTGATATCAGCAGCGTCCGAGATCCCGCTCTTTGTTTCGGTGGCAGCGATCGCGATCTTTACCAGATCCTTTAACTTAAGTGATATTGTCCTCTACCAGCAGGTTCATGGCCCGCTCCTGTTCCTTGCATTTCCTGCCGCCGTTGCCATGTATCTCGTCATACTCTCCAAGATGCCGTCCGGTCCGTTCTCCATTGTGGAATCAAAAGAGCTGGTCAGCGGTTACAAGACAGAGCATTTCGGGGCATGGCGGGCTGGTTTAGAGGTCTGCAACGGGCTGAAGACAACGGTCCTGTTTGCCACCTTCCTTTTCGTCTTTATCGGGCAGCTTCCGGTGCTGTGGATGGTAGCAGGTATGCTGCTCCTTGTGGTCTCACTCTCGTTTGCCTGTGCGCTCACACCCATGCTGTCGCCATTTGATTCAGTCACGGTGCAGTCCATAGTCACATGCCTGATGCTCGGGTATGTGGCGGTTCTATATACCGGGGTGATTGCATGATCCGCGAGGTCATCCTTGCCGGTGGCATTATCTATGTCCTTATCAACGCTATTCAGGTGATCCAGAGGCCATCGGTTGTAATGGAAGGTGTCCTTGTCGGGTTTACCCTCTCGTTTGCCACTGCATTCTACCTGACGCGGCGGGAACACGAACTCCACATAGCGGAAGCAGCCGCACTCTGGGCTGCCGTCCTTCTTTTTGCGGTCTATGGTTTCCTGAAAATGGGGGGTGTGATATGACCCGGTGGCTCCATGAACAGGATCTTGTTGCACAGAAATACCGCATTCTTATCGCACAGCAGCATGACCACCTTGTCCATACAGTTGCATCCGATCTCGGTATCAGCGTGCAGGAACTCAGGAAATACCTGATTGAACATATCGACATGATCCTTTTAGAGAACCTTCCTGCCCGCTATGAAGCTGCAAGAGCCGCCGATGAAGGTGATCCCGTTGCACAGGGGCTGAACCGGCGCATCCTTTCAACCGGCATCCCGCTCGTTCCCAAACACCGGATGGATGAAATTTTCCAATTAACAAAAGAACGCATTGAAACGGGCAGTCCCGTTTCCGACGCAGTTGCCGCAGGAAAGGCAATGATCCGCGAGGTGATCCGGGAATGAACCTCCTCCAGCGCATTAAGGATCTTGTCCGTTCACGTTCCATCCATGTCAGTTATGTCGATGTGGGATCCTGCAACGGCTGCGATATCGAGGTGCTGGCATGCCTTGCACCGCGCTATGATATCGAGCAGTACGGTATCTATGTCCATAACAACCCACGGGAAGCCGACGTGCTACTCGTAGTAGGGGCATTTACCCCGGGCTGGGAGGAGAAACTCGGGAGCGTGTGGGACAAGATCCCGGAGCCGAAGGCTGCAATTGCGATCGGCAACTGCCCGATCTCCGGGTGCGTCTTTGGCCGGAGGGGGTCGTATGTCGATCCTCCGGTGAGCAAACATATTCCCATTGCTGCGGAAGTGCCTGGCTGTCCGCCTCGGCCAACCGAGATCCTTGCTGCAATCCTTTCCCTCCGCGACACGGTCTTTAAAGGCTGGGAGGCGAGGCAGAGATGAAGCGGACAGTCGATGTCAACATTCCCCTTGGGCCCATCCATCCCTGTTTCAAGGAACCGGCGCGGTTGAAGTGTGAGACAAGGGGCGAGCGGGTGATTGGAGCAGAGGTCGAGCTCGGGTATATGAAAAAAGGGATCGAGCGGATCATGAAGGGGAGACCATGGCAGGAAGTGATGTTCCTTGCCGAGCGGGTCTGCGGAATCTGCTCGGTGATCCATAACATGGTCTTTATTGAAGCAGTCGAGAGGATCAGCGGCATCGATGTCCCTCCCCGTGCAGCTTACCTCCGGGTCATTGCAAACGAACTCGACCGGATGCAGAGCCATATGCTGGCGAACTTTTCTTACTGCTACACGATCGAGCATGAAACGCTGGCCATGTACCTTCTGGACATACGGGAGCAGGTAATGGACGAACTCGAGCGCCTGACAGGTGCCCGGGTCACCTGCGCATATATTGTGCCCGGGGGGGTCCGGTGCGACATCAGCAAGGAAGATATCGTCACGCTGTCTGCCTCGCTTGACAAAATTGAAGACGACCTCCACCGGTATGCAAAGATGTTTGAGACCGGCCCGATGATTGCCCTGCGGAGCAGAGGGATCGGGATCCTTACAAAGGAGGCAGCCCAGGAGGCACATGCGGTCGGGCCGACGGCCCGGGCAAGCGGGATCGCCGCGGACAGGCGGACTGAGCACCCGACGTACCAGAAACTTGGTTTCGTGCCGGTCGTACGGTATGACTGTGACAATTATGCACGGATTATGGTCAGGTTCGATGAACTGTCTGCAAGCATCGGACTTATCCGCCAATGTCTCGCAGGACTAAAGCCCGGAATAATCCGGGGCGGTGGGAAATGTACAGCAGGGGAAATACGGTACAGCGGTGAAGCGCCAAGAGGAGAACTCACGTACATCATCACCACTGATGATTTCGGCAGGATACAGGAAATTCAGATCCAGACCCCCTCCATCATGAACGTTGAGGCATGCTGCCATTATATGATCATCGGCGTTGATTCAATAGCAGATGTGACTTCGACGTTTGTCTCTGCAGATCCCTGTATCGCCTGCACGGAGCGCTAGCATGGCAGCATCAGTATTCTGGTATCTCCGGGAGTTCGCGCGGCTGGAGTGGATAAAAAAATTCCTTTTTGCAAAGACCGTCTCCCTGGCAACCCCGGCGCACTTCCGGGGGTTCCCGGAACCAACGGGAAAGGCATGCCAGCACGCGCTCTATTGTATGATGGTATGTCCTGCACCCGGCGCGATCGAAGTCGTCCATAAGGATGACGGCTGGGTCCCGAGGATCAATCACGGCCACTGTATAAGGTGCGGGCTGTGTGTTGAAGCATGCCCTAATGGCGTGCTGCGGAGCGGGAGGGTGCTGGAGACGATGTTGGATCAGGGGACTTCACTTGTGTTCTCGTTCCGGATTGCCATTGATAATGACCGGTGCATGGGTTGCGGGAACTGTTGCACTGCATGTCCGGTCAACAAGCTCATCGATGCGCAGATGGGTTCCGGGGGTCACTCCTCAAACGATGAGGTCATTATGCGGGTACAGGGCGGTGAAGTGCTGGTCCTCCATGAGGAAAAGTGCACGGGCTGCAAGACCTGCGAACAGAGCTGCCCCAACGATGCAATCCGGATCGCCCGCATCCTTGAGGCAACACAACAGCTTATTCCGGTCTCCCCGGTCAAAACGGAGGACGGGCAATGAAGTTTCTCATGAACACCGGACGAACCGTACCTCAGGGTGAATCGGTGGAACGAAAAGACAGCCCCGAATATGAAAAGGCGACATCGGTCTGCATGATCCACCCGGTGGATATGATGGTCCTTGGCATCGAAGATGGCGCCCGGGTATGTGTGAAAAACAAATCCGGTGAAGTGGTGCTTGTGGCTGTCTCGTCTGAAGCCATTGAACAGGGCACGATCTTTGTCCCGCTTGGGCCATACGCCAACCATATCATAGATAGTGAGACGCACTGCACCGGCATGCCGGATTTCAAATCGATGACTGTCGACATTGAACCCGGCGACACACCGGTAATGACGGTGTCTGAGCTCATCGAAAAACTCGGCGGGGTGCGGTATGCTCATTAAAGATGTGGTCTGCCCATTCTGCGGTTGCCTCTGTGATGACCTCGATGTCGAAGTGGAGGGTGACAGGATAATACGGGTCGACAATGCCTGTACGCTCGGCTCAAGTACCATGGTCGGAGACCACCGGCTGAAAAATCCGATCCGGCGGAATGGAACCCGCTGGGAAGACACGACGTATGATGCAGCGATTGAAGAAGCAGCGCAGATCCTGCTCGATGCCGACCGGCCGGTCCTCTATGGGTGGAGCAGCACGCATGGAGAGGCGCAGAGTCTTGGTGTGCACCTTGCAGAATTGATCGGCGGTGTTATCGACAGCACAACCTCGGTCTGCCACGGCCCGTCAATCCTTGCGATACAGGAAGTGGGGCATCCTGGCTGCACTCTCGGGCAGGTGAAAAACCGGGCTGATCTTATCATCTACTGGGCATCCAACCCTATCGACGCCCACCCGCGCCACATGAGCCGGTACACGACCTATGCGACCGGTTTCTTTGTACAGGATGCACAGCATGACCGCAAAGTGATTGTCGTTGACACGCGCCGCACCCAGTCAGCAGATGTTGCAGATGAGTTTCTCAAAATAAAGCCGGGCGGGGATTATGCAGTCCTTTTGGCCCTCAGGGCAATTGTCCGGGGGCGGGCGGATGTCGTACCGGCAGAGGTTGCAGGTGTTTCCCGCGTACAACTGATCCGGGTTGCAGAAATGTGCAAAGCCGCAAAGTTCGGCGCAATCTTCTTTGGCCTCGGTCTTACCATGACAGCGGGCAAGAACAAGAATGTGCGCAATGCGATCGAACTTACCGACGAACTGAACCGCCATACCAAGTTCATCATCAGCCCTATGCGGGGGCACTGGAACGTGTACGGCAGTAACGAAGTCTTTACCTGGATGACCGGATACCCGTACGCAATCGATTTTTCCCGCGGGATTGCATTTTACAACCCCGGCGAGACTACCGTCATCGATATCCTGAGCCGGGGCGAATGCGACGCCTGCCTTGTAGTAGCAAGCGATCCTGCCGCACATTTTCCCCGCTCCTGTGTTGAACATCTCGCAAAGATCCCGGTTATCCAGATCGACCCCCATCCCAATGCAACGACCCATATCTGCAGGCTCCAGATCCCGGGATCGGTTGCAGGCATTGATGCAGCTGGAACCGCGTACCGGATGGACGGGGTTCCGATACGGATGAAGTCCATCATCAACACAGGCATCCCGAACGATACCGAGATTCTCCAGAAACTGTACAACCGCGTCCGGGAGGCAAGGGGGGAATGACCGAACTGATCATTAAAAATGCATGTGTCTTTGACCCGATGCAAAACATCCACGGCGATATCATGGACATTGCCATCCGTGACGGGCGGGTTGTAGAATCGGTCCGGAACAGTGCTGATGTGATCGATGCAGAAGGTTTTCTCACCCTGCCCGGGGGGATCGATTCGCACTCCCATGTCTGCGGCACCAAGGTGAACTTTGGCAGGTACATGAGCCCGGAGGATATGCGGGCGGGGAGGACGGCCCGGCGTGGGAAGATGCATGTCACCTCCGGCTATTATGTCCCCACCACGTACGGGAACAGCTACCGGTACAGCGCAATGGGGTATACCACCGTCCTTGAAGGGGCGATGGCGCCGCTTGAGGCACGGCACACCCATGAGGAATTTACCGCGACACCTCACCAGGACATGCTCGCAAACACGCTCTTTGACGGGAACTGGTCGATCATGGAGGCGGTGGCAAAAAAGGATGAACAACGGGCGGCTGCGATCGTTGCATGGACGCTTGCTGCAGTGAAGGGATTTGCCATCAAGCTGACAAACCCGGGTGGAACAGAAGCATGGGGGTGGGGTGAAGACATCACGGGTATCCGTGATACCGTACCTAACTTCAACGTGACTCCGGCAGATATTATCACAACGATGATGAAGGCAAATGAACTCCTCCGACTTCCTCACTCGGTCCACATTCACTGCAACAATCTTGGAAGGCCCGGGAATTTCCGGACCACGCTGGAAACGTTTGATCTTGTCCCGGATCTTAACCCGAACCGACAGACCCTGTATGCAACTCATGTACAGTTCCATGCATATGGCGGGACGACGTGGAGGGATATCAACTCAAAAGCCTCAGAGATTGCACAGGCGGTGAACGCAAAACCGCAGATTGTCATGGACATGGGACAGATCATGTTTGGCAGGACGATGACCATGACCGCTGACGGGCCGATGGAGTTCAACCTCCACTGCCTGCACCATAACAAATGGAGCAACCATGACGTGGAGCTGGAGACCGGCTCCGGCATTATTCCGGTACTCTACTCAAAAAAGAGCCTTGTGAACTGCGTGATGTGGGCGATCGGGCTTGAACTCGCGCTTTTTACCAAAAACCCGTACCAGTGCCTGCTCGCCACCGACAATCCGAACGGAGCCCCGTTTGTCAAATACCCCGAGATTATCGGCCTGCTGATGAGCAAACGGTACCGGGATGAGGAATTTTCCACGCTGCATGAGGGTACCGAACAGCGAACGTCAATTGCTGCAATCGACCGCGAAATGGACTGGAATGAGATTGCCATCATGACCCGTGCCGGGCAGGCAAAGGCGCTGGGTATCGCTCTGCAGGGCAAAGGGCACCTTATGCCCGGCGCGGAAGCTGATGTTGCTATTTACCCCATCAAGTGCCGCGAAGTCGACCCTGCAACCGAATACCGAAAGGTCGTCGAGGGGTTCCAGAAGACCCGGTATACGATCAAGCGCGGGAGAGTGGTCGCCCGCGATGGCGATGTGATTGTTGAGGGGGCAAACAGCACATTCTGGGTAAACCCCTCGGTCCCGGATGAACACAATATGGCACATGATAAAGAGTTTGTGAAAAAATTCGAGGAGTACTACACGGTGCAAATGGGGAACTACCCGGTGCAGGACGTGTATCTCCCGCGCGGCAGGTGCATTGGGACGGAGGCAGACCTGTGAAGGTGATCCTCGAGACCAAGGCGCGTAAAAAACCGTTCCTCCCAATTGAAGCCGAATCGATCATTCCGAGAAACTTCCTCAACGGTACAGAACTGACCGTATTTGAAGGAAACAAGGAGCGCAGGCTCTCTGACATATTCCGGATCTTTGTGGAAGGGACTTCAGTTACGCCGGAGAAGATTGAGATTGTTTTAAAGGGCGACACCTCGCGGATCAAACGGGTCGGGGAATACATGGATGCCGGAAAGATCACGATTGCCGGGGATATCGGGATGCATTGCGGGAATTTCATGAGCGGGGGCGATATTGAGGTTCTTGGCAATGCGGATGCATGGCTCGGGCGTGAGATGCGGGGGGGGAATATCCTGTGCCGGGGCAATGCCGGGCATTACTGTGCTTCCGGCTATCGCGGGGAGAAGACCGGTATGCGGGGCGGACGTGTCGAGGTGCTCGGCAATGCCGGTGACTGCTGCGCGGAATACCTGACCGGTGGCGAGGTACATATACACGGGAGCTGCGGAGACATGGCGGGCGTCGAGATGAAGGGAGGGCAGTTTATCGTTGAAGGCAATGCCACGCGCCCGTGCGGGAATATGAAGGACGGTACATGCATGATCTTCGGGACGGTTCACGAAATGCTTCCAACCTTTGAGATGATCGGAACCCGCGTGATGACCGACCGGAAGGTCACCATGACGGTGTATAAAGGCGATATCGCAAACCGGGGAAAGGGGACACTGATGATCCAAAAATAAAACAGAACCTATCGGAGTTCGGCGATCTCCCTGTCGATCCAGTCCTGGATAACCAGTTTCATCTGCTGGTGCGTGATACCACGGACGGAGCGCACCCGGATCTCTACTTCAAGAAGGTCGAGGATCGGCGTAACAATCTTAAAATAGTCACCTGTACTGTTCAATCCCCCTGATTTTTTTATCTGGAGAATGACAAGTTCGTTTAAGTGCTCAAACTCACCGGTAGCATCGACGATCGCTTCAAGGGTCATTCCTCCGGACCAGTTGAGATCACCGTCACTGGTTTTTTTACTGTCTGACTTGTCCGGTCCGCACCCGTTCCCCCTCTTATCAGGATCTTCCATTGGGTTTCCTGGTCCCTGAGCAGGTATTCGTTTTCCTTCTCATGAGGTTATCGTATTTTTTTGATTTGCGCAAAAGAGCACCCCGATGCCTGCCTGTCTGTTTTTGGATACAAAAAAAAATATTACCTCAATATTTATCCCCTCCTGCGTGACTTCTTTAACTACAGAAAAATCAAACAACCCCTGCATTAAAAGGAACCTGCATGTCGAATGCTGCACTCCTGATCATCGAAGGGCTCTGGTGGACGCCGGAGCAGAGGCCAAAGCGCCCGTCTGTACTTCCGTTTATGGAGGGGCTGGAGGGTTACAAGGGCGATTTCAATATCTATTACTCAAACTTTTACGAAAAAACCGGATTCAAGCGTGCCCTGATCGATGACCTGACCAACACCCGGGAAAACCGGCTCTTCCTCTATGTTGCGGCCCATGGTACCGGAAAGTGGATAGGCGGGCTGAAAGCGAAGACCGGTATGAAGATACCCTCGATGTTTGCTGCGGTAAAAAATGCTGCAAACTATTCCAATATTGAAGGGGTGCTTATCGGTTCCTGCAACGTGGGCAACAATATTGGCGACTTCATCAGCACGACAAAAGAATCGCATATCAGCTGGATATTCGGATATACCTGCAATATCGGCTGGATGGCAAGCACCCTTATTGATGTATCCATCTTCGAACACTTAATGAAATTAAAAAGGAAAGACCTCGCGAGCCGGAAAAAAATTGTCGATGCTTTTGTCAAAGCCCTGCGCAGGTTCAATGGCGATGCGGTCTTATGCAAGGAAAAGGGTGAGACCGTCCTCCTTAAAGACGCGATCTCGCTTGTGGTCCAGCCCCGGCGACCGGGGAGCAAGGCGCGGGACGAGACCGCAAACCTGATCGAAAAGGTCGGCTGGATAAAAAAATAATCAGGGGATTTTTTAATAAAAATTTTAATTTTAATTTTTTTCTGAAAAGTTTTTGGAGTTCCATTTTTTTCCTATTTCTAATTTTTATAAAGAATTTACCGGATCCAGGAAGAGCCTGAAACGCCGGCATGGTCAACATAGGGTTTTTTCCCAGTTAAGCGAGGGGGCATAAATAATGACGGATCCTGAACATCTAGGAAAAACAGGGGTTTTTCCATGTTCATGTAGTATAGTCCGACCCGGCAACTGATCCTGCCTGTAATTAGGCCTATTTGGTCTTTTTTCCGGCTTCAATCCTGCCCCGGATACAGAGAAAAATCGACGAATCGAAGAGTTCCTGAAACATTATTCCTGTGTTTTGCCGAATTAGTCCTGAAAATACCCTCCGGACAGGTCATAGGGAGATCACTCACCGACGAGAACCGATCTTATCTCTCCTCCGAGACCGATCACTCCCCAAAAAGGAGTGGTGATAGTGAACCTGATCATCAGCTATTGCGCCGGGGTAGTTCCTGCCCCTCCTGTAGTCACTTCACTAATGGGTATGGCAGGCCCCTTTTCCGGCAGACGTATCGGGGTACCGTCCCGGTCAATCTCCCCCAAACCGGAACTCCCGACCCGGAAGTACCGCCATGAATTTTGCTTGGTGTACACCCAGAGCTCGCAGAGGATGGATTCCGAAACAGGAAACGAGCGGAGCATGATGATCCATTCCTGCAACTCCGCCGCGATCTCTTCCTTTGTGCACCGGATTTTACAGACTCTTTTTACCCGGACAAAAACCAGATGAACGGAAGTCCGTATCATCATATCGCACGCGCTCTCTGTATCAGGACAAAACTTCATGACATCTCCTCTCGCCTTCGCAATCAGAAGTGCTTCGTCCAGCGCTTTTGTTACCGGCCGTCCTCTCGTCATGCGCGCTCACCTTCATCAGCTCCACAAACCCGCGCCGATGTTGTGGCACCATCCATCCTCTGTTTCAGTTCCCGCTTCACCGGCCGCGTCCGGATGCTGACAGAGTAGAAGTGATGATTCGTCTTCCGTGCCTCCATCCATTCCACTTCCCTGCCATACTTCCGGACTCCTTGCATCATCACGTGCGGGACAAGGAAAAGCGGGATACCCTCCTCGGTCCTTGTCGGCCGCCGTGGCATCACGACCGCCCCCGCTCTTCAAGTAATGTTATTCTCCGGTCGAGCCGCTTGATCTTCTTTGAAAGGAACTCCGTAATCCGGTCCTGCCGTTCAGCGAGGATGAGGATGCTCATTCCCGGTTTGTCCGGAGTCGTACCGGTCTCTTCATCAGGGGACGTCCCCGATGGTTTTTGCCACACCTTAGTCCGGGGCTTGATCCCCCAGCCGATGATCTCGGTCTTGCGCTCAGCAAGATAGGGATCTGGCGGTACATGGCTCCTTGCCCATTCCAGTTCTTCGTTCTCCTGTCCGGTCCCGGCCATACCGGACGCAATCTGGTCCGGCGCGGCCACATCCTTATTCGAAGGTCGGCTTATTCCTCCCTTCGTGTCGTCAAGGTTTCGATAAACCTCTTCCGATTTCGAAGGTTCGGCTGATGCCTCCCTTCTCATCACCAAGGCGCAGCTGCACCTCTCTGACACCCTTTTTTCAATGGTTTCCATGATGGTTATCTCTGAAATTTTTTGTATTCCTCTTCCGTTACCTAAGCCGGGAGGTTCCGGTCCCGGTCCCGGTCATGAATTATCAAAATAGCCGGCCGTACGATCACGGAGCCTTCCGGAGCCGGGGCTGTTTTTGCACAACGAAATCCCATTCTACGAACGGGACCTGCGGTATACCAGCACCACGGCTAGCCTTGGGCACCGTGCTCTAGAGAGCCGGCGACCGTCGTTGTATTGTAAAAGAGAGCAGTTGCAGCGAGGTACGGGCGCCCAAAAAATTTTTCCCGTACCCGCGTTCCAGCAGATTCTCAACAGATGGGATCGCGATTGGCCCCATCAGCCCGCGCAGGAACAGCATAAAAATATAGCAGAACCGGGCGATGCGGACTGCAGTCTTTGGTGCATATCCAATCTTCCCGAGCCTTCTCGCTGTTCTGTTGCAGAAATCTTCGGTCATTTGTGATTATCCGATCAATGACAGGTTGGTATATAATATTTATGTAACCTGCCGGTTCAATCAACCCGGATCCAGTAAATTTTGGGGAATCCGGGCTTGAACCGGGGCCGGATTCGTCAGACAATGAGCACCGCGATCCGGGCGCGGCATTGACTGGCAATAAATCCGGTTTTACAGGGAGGTTTTTTAAAAATAGAAAAATGGTGCCGCACTGAGTCTTAAGCAGCAGAAAAAATTATGGTAGCAAGTATCATTGGTCAATACCTTTGGGCTTTAGTCCCAGAAAACGCACTACAAAGAAAGATTAGCTCTTCGAATGAGAAAATTATTTTTTAAAACGATTATTTCAAAAAATAAAATTATTTTTTTATCTTATTTCCCCGATGTCTCTTTTGGCTTGGGCAGGAAGGGGATGATCGCCGATGCGATCTTCGCGATATCCATGGACTGGAGTATGACCTTTCCGGGCCCGGTCAGCGTAGTCACAAAGAGCCCCTCTCCGCCAAATATTATTGATGTGACCCCGCCTGCAAGCGCGATATCATAGCTGACCGTGCTGTCAAACCCGACCACAAGCCCGGTCTGGACCTTGACCATCTCACCCTCTTTTAAGTCCAGTTCGATAATATCCCCGCAGCAATGGAGAAAGACTATACCTGTACCCGTAAGCATCTGGAGGATGAAGCCTTCGCCGCCGAAGAGCCCGCTCCTGATCTTTTTTATAAGGGCGATATCGAGGTTTACACTCTCCTCGCATGCCAGAAACGAGTCGCGCTGGGCAATGAATTCATTACCGTTCCCTAATTTAACCGGAAAAATTTTCCCAGGGACATTTCCTGCAAATGAGACAAACCCGCCCGTATCAACCGGAGAAAATTTGGTCAGGAACAGGCTTTCACCGCTCAGAACGCGTTTGAGCCCTGATACAATCCCTCCTTTGAGCTGGGACTCCATCTGCATGTTCCCGCTCATGTTTACCATGGCACCAGCTTCGGCAAACAGCCCTTCGCCTGCAGGAAGATCAATTTTTACCATCTGGAGGTTATCTCCGAAAATTTCGTATTTCATCACATTCCCAATCATGCGTGCAGCATATAAATACAAATGCATTGTGTGAGGGCACGGTGTCAAAAAGAGTGCTTTACTTTCGATGCTCCCGGCCAAGGAGAACATCGGGACGTTCAGACCAGATGACCAGAAATTTTAAGGTTATCTGTTTTTTATAAAGAAGAACATTTTTTCCTGATGCTCTGTGCTGCAAGCATACCTGTTGAATATGCAGACTGGATATTATAACCGCCGGTGTCGCCATCAATATCGAGAACCTCACCGGCAAAATACAGGTTTTTTACGATCCGGGACTCCATGGTTTTCTGGTTTACCTCTTCACGCGTGACACCCCCCCTTGTTGCCATCGCTACAGACAAGTCTCCGAGAGCGCCAACCGTCAGGGGGAATCCGGTAAGACTGCCCAATAACGATGAGCGGAGCGGTGCGGAAAGATGGGCACAGGTAAGTTCATTGGGAATATTGGTAATTTCTAGGATTTTTTTAATCAGGCGGTCCGGTATCTGATAATGCGATAAAACCGATTTAACCCGGCGTGTCCCATGTGCATCTGCCAGTTCATTGAACGCATGAGATAATCCATCATGATCTGCAGGATTTATAAATGAAAGCCGGACAATATCCCCGGGCCGGATATCCCGCGAACGGTCGAGGATCCCTGGCCCGGATATGCCGGTGTGTGTAAAAAGAACATCGCCGGTATGGTGGAATAAGTTTTTTCCATGTCTCCAGACAGAAAAATGCATTGAGGGAAATGATATTCCCGAGAGGTCAGAAAACGGGAAGTCATAAATAAGTAAGGGTGTAAGTGCAGGGGCGATTTCCCTTATGGTATGCCCCATGCTTGCAGCAAAACAGTACCCGTCGCCCGAAGATCCCGTTACCGGATAGGATGCACCACCCGTTGCTATTACAAGGCAGGTGGTATGGCAGATACGCCGGGGTGTCGTAACGACAAAAACTCCTTCATTTTTTTGGATCTTCTGTACAGGTTCCCCGCAGCAAACAGGAATTTTTTGTTTTTCGCATTCTGAGATGAGTATTGAAAGCACATCTGAAGATTTCCGGGTTGCAGGAAACACCTTACCGTCTTCGCGTATCTCCATTTCAAGTCCGCGTCCTCGAAAGAATCTTATGATGTCGCGGTTGGTGAAGGCAAGAAGGGCAGGTTTTAAAAACGACCCTGCATTCCCGTAATGGGAGAAAAATTTCCGTATCTCCCCATCATGGGTGATGTTGCATTGCCCGGATCCGGTAAGGAGGAGTTTTCTTCCGGGCGCCTGCATCTTCTCGAGGACCAGAACATGGAGATCCTGTTCTGCTGCATGGATTGCACAGAAGAGTCCGGCCGGCCCTGCTCCTATAACTGCGACATCGGCCCGGTCCATTCTTTTCTGCATTGATTATTTTCTGTACTGCATCAGTCATCAACTCTCACCATATTTTTTTAATGGGACAACCCGCTGGACAACCTGTTTCCACAACGCTTATCAGGGAGCATTCAGTACAAAGGAGCATATGCAGAGGCATGCATGCGGGTTTGAAGAGCAGATCTATTGCCGGCGCTGCAAGATACCTCTGGAATATGACGCGTTCCGCGGCCTCTTCTGTCCGCGGTGCCGCCGCCCTGTCACAATGATCTGTCCAAGATGCGGGCAGCGGTGGTAAAAATTAAAATTTCAAAGAATAAAAGAATCAGACTTTTTTCCGGACCCAGGTGGCATACTGCCGGCGCAGGTCCTCCATTTCTTCAGGTGTGAGGTCCTTGCGTTTCATCGAATGAAGGTACTGTTCAAGCTGACGAACGATATGTTCTGCTTCGATATAATCCTCCACTTCGAGATACGCTGGAACGCGACTGACTTCATAAGCCTGTCCGCAGACCGGGCAGAGTTTCCAGCGCTGGAACCGGTCCACGTACGTAAATGTCCGGCAACCGGGGCACCGGATTATAACAAACATGGTCAAGTGGTAATCGGTAACCTCATTATAAAAATATTTCGTTGAAAAACAGTGGACCGGTGAAGGGAGCATTACCAGATAAGATCCCAGTATCGCACGGGAAAGGAACGAAACACCTTTATTGTGTGTTCATCTGAATATGATGGTGCTATGGAAGAAATTACCGTGATCGGTGTCCACGGGCTGCCGATCATTCACAAGGGCGATGACATCCCTGCACTCATCTGCAGCCGGCAGGCAATTTATGACGGGGACATTCTTTGCATCGCATCGACCATTTATTCAAAATCAAAAGGTTATACCCGGCCCCTTTCTGATATCAGCCCATCGGACCGGGCAGAGAGCCTCGCAAAACTCAATGGGGAGGACCCCCGCTTTGTACAGGCAGTCCTCGATGCATCTGCTGATATCATCATGGAGCACCCGTTCATCCTATCAGAGCTGAATTCCGGGCATATCGGGGTGCGTGCGGGTGTCGACCAAAGCAATATCGAGGATGGGATGGTAATCTTCCTTCCGGCGGATCCGATGAAAGCGGCCGACGAAGTCCGTTTGGAGATTAATAAAATATCCGGTAAAGATATTGGTGTTATTATTACGGATACCTGCGGCAGATCATTCCGGCGCGGGCAGACCGGCAACGCCATAGGTTGGAGCGGGATGCATGCCATCCGCGACTTCCGTGGGGACGTTGACCTGTTCGGTCATGTGTTGAAGATAACGGAAGAAGCGGTCGTGGATGAGATCGCAGGGTTTGCAAATTTTGTCATGGGTGAGAGCAATAACGGTGTTCCGGCAGTAATCTTCCGCAATTGCCCGCAGTGGAGCGGGCATGATAACCTTTACTTTACAAAGGATGAGGATATCACGCGAAAGCTCTTAAAAAAAGAGATGTGTCAGTAGACAATGTTGAGGATTAAAATGAACAAGCCAATGGCAGCAGATGCCACCATGACGACCACAGGACTGATGTGCACTGCCCGACGGTCCTCGCTGTCGTAATAATTCACGAGCCCCGCAGAGGACATCAGTCTTCCACCCTGTTTCTTTGCCATGCATATCTATTTCATTTTTCGATATATAAAAGAGAGTCAGGAATGAACATGGAACGCCCGCTGGTCATTTCCGGAAAGGCATTCATCGGGGATGAGTTGACCCTTATGCCGGTAGATATCGTTATCGAACAGGGAATCATCACCGCAATCGAGGAGAATGACAAATCTTCTGATGTCTGGATCTGTCCGGCGCTCTTTGACGCCCATACACACCTTGGCGACACCATTGCAATGGACTGTGCACACTCCGGCAACCTTGTTGAACTTGTCACACCTCCATCCGGCCTGAAGCACCGGTTGCTTTCTGCCGCTTCTTATCACGGCCTTGTCCATGCAATGCGTTCCAGTATTGGCGGGATGATCAGGCGGGGAACTGCGGGTTGTGCGGATTTCCGCGAGGGCGGTCCTGAAGGTGTGAAAGCGTTGCGGGAGGCATTCACGGGACAGAATTTCCGGTGTATGATATTCGGGAGGGATGGTGGCGAGTATATTTCTGACGGACTAGGCATCAGCAGTGCACGTGACGTTCAGGGAATCGAACAACTCGTTGCAAAAGCCCGTAAGGAAAATAAAAAAATTGCATTCCATGCAGGTGAAAAAGATTCCGGTGATGTTGAAGCAGCGCTGTCGTTTAATCCGGACCTCATCATCCATGGGACACACGCAACCCGCCAACAGCTCCGGGAATGTGCAGAACGCAGGATACCGATCGCCATATGTCCGCGATCAAACTGGACACTGGGTGTCACCATCTCCCCGAATCTCCCGCCGGTTTCGCTTATGCTTGAGCTCGGATGCCAGGTATTCCTTGGGACCGATAATGTGATGTTTACAGAACCCGATATGCTCACTGAGATGGCATTTGTCCGCACCATCTACCGGATTGAGCCTGCCGAAGTGATGAGGATGGCTGTGGCTGGTTCAAGTCTGTGCGGTGATCCGTTTTTCATAAGGGTTGGCGCGCGGGCTAACCTGTTTTCCCTTGATCCCCGGTACTCAAACCTGCGCTTCTCAAAAAATCCTATTGAAAGTATTGTAAAACGGGCTGAATCCTGTAACATCGGGACAAATGTTTTTAATTCATAAATCCAATTAAAAAGCCATGTTTGTTCCGGGTGGTGCATGTGTTCTCTAATATCCTTGCTGCAATCGATGGCTCCAAAGCAAGCGAACAGGCATTTGCCTGTGCAGTCGAGGAGGCCGGTCTTCATGGTGCAAAACTCCATGTCGTATATGTGGTGGAAACTGGGCTTTTTTCCTCCCTCCCCACGGATAACACGGTTGAGATCATGTTCACTGTTCTGGAAAAAGAGGGAGAGGACGTTTTAAAAAGAGCAAAAACCTATGCTCATGACAAAGGCATAGTTGTTACTACGCACCTAAGGCAGGGTCATGCAGGCAATGAGATCATCACCCTTGCCGAACAACAGAAAGCGGATCTTATTCTGGTCGGTTCACATGGTAAAAGCAAAACGGACCGGCTCTTGCTTGGCAGTGTCAGCAACTATGTCGTCACACATGGCATAATCACGACCCTGGTGGTGAGATCATAACAGAAGTACAAGTCAAAGACTACATGACATCCGATGTTGTGCATGTAGAAATCCCGGGCAACCGGGACGATGTCTTAAAAATTCTCAAAAGGACAGGAATATCCGGCGTCCCGGTGCTGAAAAGCAAGAAACTTGTCGGCATCATCACCCGGAAGGACCTTTTGCAGAAGCCTGAGGAGACCCAGCTCGGGCTGCTGATGACAACAAAACCGGTCACAATCTCCCCGGATGCAGAGATCAGCGAGGCTGCCCGCCTGCTGGTCACCCGCAAGATCCGCCGTCTTCCGGTCGTGGAAAATGGTAAACTTGTTGGCCTTCTTTCCGTTGCCGACATGATCCATGCAATCGCCCAGATGAAGATTAAGGAAGAAATCAAGGACGTATATATGAGCCAGACCTTCGCCCTCTGGGAAGAGACCCCGCTGCCGGTTGTCGGCAGGGTGATGGAGATTTCCGGTGTGGATGCAATCCCGATCCTTGATGCGGAGAGCAGGTTGCAGGGCATAATTTCAGAGCGGGATCTCATAAGGAACTCAACCATTGAAGACTCAGTCGGTGTGAGCGACTTTTCCAATGGCACAGATGATGATGAATGGACCTGGGAGAGTATCCGGGACATGCATACTTTAAGTTACAGCATCTCAAAGGTGCAGTTGCCTGACCGTCCTGTAAAGACTGCAATGGTAAAAAACGTTGTTGCGGTTCCGCAGAATGCAGAGGTGAGTGAATGTGCATTAAAGATGCGCAGGGCGCGGGTTGACCAGTTGCCGGTGATTAATGGCGACAAACGACTTGTTGCGATGCTGTACGACCGCGAACTCTTAAAGGCCCTCTGCAGATCTGCAGAATAACAACCTTTAAATTTTTAAATATCATTTTATTGACAAAGCGCTTTTAGATAATTTTATAGCGTTTATTAACTTTTTAGGGTGCTAATATGCCTGAACAGTACCAGGAGTCTATGAAGGGGACAACCACCGTCGGACTGGTCTTTTCCGACGGTGTTATCCTTGCCACGGAGAAACGGGCGACCATGGGATACATGATCGCAAGTAAAAAAGCAAAGAAGGTGTACCAGGTCGCCGACCGCATCGGCATGACAACCGCGGGTGGTGTGGGTGATGCCCAGCAGCTTGCACGGATCCTCACCGTGGAATGCAGTTTGTTCCAGATCCGGAGATCACGCCCGATCACGGTGGGAGCTGCATCGACGCTGCTGTCCAACTATCTCAACCAGAACCGTTACTTCCCGTATTATGTCCAGCTCCTGGTCGGAGGCGTGGATGAACACGGACCCGGTGTATATTCTGTTGATGCACTTGGCGGGTCGACAAAAGAAGAAGAGATCGTTTCAACCGGCTCGGGTTCGCCCATGGCATATGGGGTGCTCGAAGACCGTTTCAAATCAAAAATGACCGAGGATGAGGCAATTGATCTTGCCATCCGGGCATTAAAAGCCGCCATGAAGCGGGATGCCGGTTCCGGGGAAGGTGTCCATGTGGTCGTGATAACAAAAGACCGATACCAGGAGCTGGACGAGGCAACCCTTAAAAAATACCTCGCCAAAACCCCTGCATAACTTTTTTTAGGACGTTAATTCTATGCTCATTGAAGAACGGTTAAAGGAACTCAAAGAGAAGATCAACGAGAAAATCCCCCGTGGGATTACAATTTCACAGGTGGAGTTTGAAGGGCCGGAGCTCGTCATTTACACAGATGATCCCAAACGGTTTGCTGATGAAGCAGACTTAATAAAGATCCTCGCCCGTGACCTGCGAAAACGCATCGTCATCCGCCCCACAATCCTTGAAGACCCTGAAAAGGCGGCATCCGAAGTACGGGCAGTGGTACCTGAAACTGCCGGTATCACGGATATCTTTTTTGATCCTGATACCGGAGAAGTGCTTATTGAAGCGGAAAAACCCGGCGTCGTTATCGGCAAGAACGGTGCGACATTACGTGAGATCACAAAACACATCGGGTGGACTCCCAAGGTTGTCAGGACACCTCCAATTGAGAGCTCGACGGTCAAACAGATCCGGCAATACCTCAGATCTGTCAATGAAGACCGCAAACTGTTCTTAAGAACCATTGGCCGGAGGATCCACCGGGATATTGCGACCAAGGATGAAACCGGTAAAGAAGCAATTAAGAAAAACCAGTGGGCGCGGGTCACCATGCTTGGCTGCTGCCGGGAAGTCGGAAGAGCGGCATTCCTGTTAAGTACTCCTGCAAGCCGCGTACTGATTGACTGCGGCGAGAAGCCGGACAATACAAACGGCACCCCTTACCTGTATATCCCCGAGATCCATCCGCTCTCATCGCTGGATGCCGTCGTGCTCACCCATGCGCATCTTGACCACTGCGCACTCATCCCCCTTCTATATAAATACGGGTATGAAGGGCCTGTATATTCCACTCCCCCTACACGGGATCTTTCAGCGATGCTCCAGCTCGATTATCTTGATGTCATCAACAAAGAAGACCGGAAAATCCCGTATAGTTCAAACGAAGTAAAGGAGTACATCAAACACTCCATCACGCTCAATTACGGCAGTGTCACCGATATTGCCCCGGACATGAAACTCACGTTCCATAATGCAGGGCATATCCTTGGCTCCGCTATTGCCCATTTCCATGTTGGCGACGGGATGTACAATATAGCATTTACCGGTGATTTCAACTACAGCAAGAGCCGTCTTTTCAATCCCGCCATCAGCCAGTTCCCGCGGCTTGAAGCCCTGTTCATGGAGAGCACCTACGGGGGCTCCAATGACTTCCAGCCTGCGAGGTCAGATGCGGAGATCAAACTGTACGAGACCATCAACACCGTCCTTTCACGGGGCGGGAAAGTCATCATCCCCGCGTTTGCAGTCGGGCGTTCGCAGGAAGTCATGCTCGCTCTGGAAGAAGGAATGCGCCTTGAAAAGATACCGAAAGTGAAAATCTACCTTGATGGCATGATCCGTGAAGCGACTGCTATCCACACGACATATCCTGAATATTTAAACAACGACCTGCGCAACCAGATATTCCGTGAAGGTATGAACCCGTTCCTTGCAGAATGCTTCCAGCAGGTTGACTCTTCAGATCTCCGGGAGAAAGTGATGAATGGCGACCCCTGTGTTATCATCTCCACGAGCGGGATGCTGAACGGGGGACCGGTGATGGAGTACCTGACCAACCTTGCGCAGGACGCAAAGAATGCACTTGTCTTTGTGGGTTACCAGGCAGATGGGACACAGGGGAGGCGGATCCAGAAAGGGTGGCGTGAAGTCCCGCTGGGCAGGAAGGGCACGATCACGATCAACCTTGAAGTCATGACAATTGACGGGTTCTCAGGTCATTCTGATCGCCGGCAGCTCATGAATTTTGTCGGACAGATCCAGCCCAAACCCGAAAAGATCTTCTGCATTCACGGCGATGAAAACAATACCATTGACCTTGCGAGTTCCATTTACAAGCGGTACCACATTGAGACACATTCCCCGATGAATCTCGAAACATACCGCATGGTCTGAGATGAGAGACCGCATCCCTCTCTGTTTTTGCGCTTTTGCTGTAATGGCACTCTCCAATGCAATCGTGCCTATCCTGCCCAGTACAGGGGATGGGGCGGCAATGCAGGGTGCGGTATATGCTGCTTACTTTATCGGGGCTTTTATCGCTACACTCCCCGGCGGTCTCATTGCAGACCGTCTGGGTCCTGTAAAACTGATCCGATCCGGAATTATACTCTCTGCATTATCCGGGCTTCTGCTTTTGATAGCGACAGGTGTATTTTTTATAATCCTTTTCAGGTTCTTAGAAGGGATCGCAGCCGGGATATTTATTGCATCAGCGCTTGCATGGATCAATGAACAGACCGATCATGTATCCATGTCCGGATTCTTTATGGCAAGCCTGAATGCCGGCCTGATTTGCGGGCTTGTCGTGACCGGATTGCTGGTGTCGTACTTTAATTTCGGGAAAGCAGGAATTGCCTTCTTCTTTTGCATGTGTCTAATTGGCAGCATTCTGGTTTTTCTAACACGGACTGTAAATCTCTTGCATCGGGATCGGGAAGTCAGTCCGGAAGAGCCGTCTTATACAAGCATTCTGTGCCTCGCCATGAAGTACCGCTGGCTCTGGTTATCTGCAATCATCCTGACGGGTGCAACCGGTGTCGTGACTTCCCTGTACCCGGGTTTTTCCGGGGACACCCCGCAGATGACTGCTTTGTATATTTCTGTCATGAATGTCGGTACAATTGCAGCAGTGATCATTGCTTCCCGGTTTGCACTCCCCCCAATCCCCACAATCAGGTTCGGTGCGGTTATCATGGCAGTATCAGTCTTCGCCTGCTATTTCACGCATTGGGGTTTTGTCTTTGTGGGTGCGTCAGCCGGTTGTGTGATGATTGCACAGATGGCATTTTTATCCGGTTCTGAGATCCGTCAGGGGAAGATCATGGGCCTATATACAACTGCAAGTTATGCCGGGATGTCATCTCTACCGTTTATTGCAGGGTTTGTGGCAGAGAAAAGTTCCTATTTTTCGGCATTTGTGTTCACTGTTTTTTCAGTACTTTTTGTTGCTCTCACGATTGGCTGGTGCAGGTGTTATGCCGGAAAGCCTCCAATTATCCCTGCGACGGGAAAGCAATAGATTCAAGTCTGATTACGGTAAAATTCGTGCATGCACAAGCAGCTGGCCCAAAAAATTCTAATCATCACTATTGCGTTGCTCTTCCTTGTTCCCGCAGTAATGGCGGAAGATGCTATTGACTGGTACATGCGGGGGGAAAATTCAGCAACTATCGGAAAATATGAAGATGCGATAACCTATTACGATCACGCAATTGCAATGGACCAGAAGTATGCTTCAGCATTATCAGGCAAAGCATATTCCTTAAACCAGATAGGAAATTATACGGGAGCACTCGATTTTTCACAAAGGGCTCTTGCTGTCAGGCAGGATAATCGTGCATTGAATGCAAGAGCAAACGCACTTTTCAAACTTCAGCGGTATGATGAAGCGGTGGCTGCCTATGACACATTATTTAAGGTGCAGACAAATCTCCCGGAACCCTACTGTAACCAGGGTATCGCATACGAACAGATAAATGAGTCCGAAAAGGCAATTGTTGCGTTTGATTCCTGTGCCCGGCTTGACCCTTCGGACATATTCCCCTGGTTCAGAAAAGGCAAGGCTCTTTTGTCCTTGGGAAAACCGGAGGAAGCACTTGACGCATTTAACCGTTGTACCCAGATAACGATTTCAGATGCAGAAGTCTGGAATTACAAAGGCGTTGCTTTTCTCCAGACAGGGAAATACCAGGATGCAGTGAATTGTTTCAAGAGCGCACTGAGTATCGATCCCACGTATAGTGAAGCGAAAAAGAATATGGATCTTGCAATGAACCGGGCGCAGGTATACCAGGTCAGTGGATCGCCACTGCCAACAACTAAACCTGTCGGAGTGACAACGAGTGTTGAACCTTTACCTGTTGTCACGGGGACTGATCTGGAGCCAACAGTACCTGCAACTACGGCAATAACAACAGCAATTCCTGAACAAACAGATGCAGTACCTCAAACAAAGACAACATATTCCCCGCTTCCGGCATGGGTAATAATTGCAGGCCTTATCATTGCCATCATGGTTCTTGGCCCGCAGAAACGATAATTAAAATTTTAAAATTACATTTAAAATTCCTTCCTTAAGTCCGGATTTATAGTAAACATTGCGGGAAAGAAAAAAAAACTCTTAAAGACTTTTTTTAAAATGATTATGTAAAAAAATTGATATGAACCGGTCTGGGTTACACCGCTTAAACCAACATATTTTTGCATTTTTTTGTATCGGAAACCTTCACCGTATACATATCCCTCATTAGCCAGAGGCATATTCCTGCATAATCTTCTGGTATACCCTTGAGGCTTTTTCCAACGAGTCGATTGTGACGTGTTCATTTGCTGCATGCAGGAACTGCATCTCACCCGGGCCATATTCGACAACACGGTATCCGGCGGCTCTTAAATGGCGGGCATCACTTGCCGCCCACTGGATGATGGGAAATACCCCGCCACCATAAATATCATTCACAGCGCCACATGTGACCGAAACAAGCCTGCTCCCCGTGGGGGTAATCGATGGTTCATGCGTTACCTCACTTGTTATTGTCCCATGAGGGGCATGACGCCGGATATCCTCGAGGAGGCCCGGAATTGAACATCCCCATGGCACCCGGATTTCAATGTCAAGATCACAGCGCTGTGACACAATATTGGATTTTTCTCCTCCTTTTATGGTGCCGGGATTAAACATCAGTTTTGTCAGAACGTCAGTTGCGTGGTCTAGCCCGAATTCTTCACCCAGCACATGGGAGGAACGTGTGATAATTTCCTGCATATCATTGGTCAGCGGGTAATGCCTGCCGTTGAGTATTTTAAAGTAATCGAGGAGTGCGCATGCTTCCATGATGGCACTGATGCCAACCGCAGGATAAAGGGAACCATGGGCGGGAGTTCCCAAAAAACGTAATTCCAGCCGGACGAGCCCTTTCTGGCCGATGTTGGGGTGTCGGACCGGTGTCGGTTCGGCAATCAGGCAATCGGAGGGAGCAATCAGGTGGTGTGCAAGAAGATAACGGATTCCTGATCCGCCTCCTGTCTCCTCATCGCAGACAAAGGCAAGCTGTGCTGGTATTTCACATCCCGATTCCCTGAAATCACGGCTCGCAGCAAGAAGGGCTGCGCACCCGCCTTTCATGTCAGTGGTTCCCCTGCCCCAAACCGAACCCCCTATTACCGTGCCGGAAAACGGAGGGATGTTCCACCCCTCATCAAGTGCAGGTACCACATCCACATGACCGCAGAACAACAGGTTGGCAGAGGTCTTTTCCGTAACAAGGTTGCACCTGCCATCCCCCTGATCGGTAACCTCAGAGGCAATACCCCAACCCTCAAGCAGTGAACGGATATATTCAATAACGTCCCGCGTAGTTCCCGGGGGGTTTTCACTACGGATTTTCACAAGATCGGAACAAATACGGGCAACATCCATAAAAAAATACACTCCCTATGTTGCGGCAGCCCGGTTGATAAAAGCATCAAAAAGGGTCGCAACTGAAGCATCCGCATAAAGGCTTTTTAAGAATTCGGGTTCGAAAAATTCATCGATCATGATAAGGAACATATCAGCCGGGATTTCACTCCTGCTGTCAGGATCCATGACGATCCGGAAGCTGCGGTAACCCGCAGGATCCTCTTCATCGTAGATCATCTGCCAGAGCGACGGGAGGCTGGAGAATTTGTCAGGATGCTCGCATTTGAGCCAGTTCACAAATGCCGGAAACTTTGCCCTATCCCCTTTCTTCTCTTCATCGATACGCCAGCGGAGATATTCTCCACCCATGATGATCTTTGGTGACTGGTAATTGTAAGCGTAGATGCTTGCAGTATAATCGATATGGGCGAGGGAATCAACAAAATAGAAATTGAGAACCTTGTGAAACATCCCAATGTCATGGAGGATCAATGATTTTTCATAAAGGTGGGAAAGGACGGTGGTGTAATCGTTGTCAGCATGCATGCCTCTTAATAGGGTTAAGTATTGTAAAAACGTTACCGTAACAGGATTTGTTTGCGGCTTTTTCCTACCGGTAGAACGGCTCCCTTTTATTGACCGCTTCACGGAAGAGCGCTTCGAGTTCCACTCCTTTTTTCCCCCTGATATCAACATGGTTGTCTGTGCGCAGCAGACAGGGCTTGAGTTTGCCATCTGAGGTAACCCGGAGCCGGTTGCAGAATGCGCAGAACTCGGTATTGTGGAGAGGGCGGACAACCTCGACCTCAGCACCGTCAAGGCAGTACTTTTTGCGGTGGTGCATCCTGCGGGTAAGTATCTGGGTTGCACGCGCCGCAATTGACCCCTCCAGCCCGTTCATATCCCCGTGGTTGCCGCAATCATTAAACTTCATCAGTTCGATCAACTGGAGGATCAGGTTGCGGTTACCCCGAACATACGCCATGAAATCATCAACTTCATGATCATTGATCCCTTTCAGTACGACCATATTCAGTTTAACCGGGGTAAGCCCGGCATCCTGTGCTGCTGCAATCCCTTCAAGGGCATCAGAGAGCCGGTCGGTGCCGGTGATCTTTTTGTAGGTTTCCGGATCCAGACTGTCAAGACTGATATTTACTCTTGAAAGACCTGCATATTTGAGGTCATAGGCATAATCTGCAAGCAGAGTCCCGTTTGTTGTCATCGATGACTCCATACCTTCCGGCACAGAACCGATGATCTCTGCAAGATCCGGCCGGAGTGTTGGCTCTCCACCGGTAAACTTTACGCTCCGGATCCCAAATCCTGCCGCAACACGGAGGATTTCGGCAATTTCGTGTGCAGCGAGTTGCTGCTGTGGGGATCTTTCCCCCTCGGCATGGCAGTAAATACAGGAAAGGTTGCACCTTGAGGTGAGACTGATGCGAAGGTTACTTACAGGTCGGTTGTAGAGGTCTTTTAATATCAAGAAATCAGCCTGTGAAATTTTTTGCGACAATATAGAGTTCTGTACTCCCTTTGCGGGTGGACTTGGTCATGAAGGTCTTTACGGAATAAAAATGTTGTCTGATCTGATTCAGGAGGTCAGAAAAATCTGTTCCCTGAAATGATTTCACAACAAAATTCCCTCCGGTTTTTAATGTATTGCACGCGAAATGCAGTGCGTCTTCCCCAAGAGCGATCGCACGTGCCTGGTCGTAACTTTTATGCCCGGAAAGTTTTGGGGCAGCATCGCAGACTACAATATTCACAACACCAAGGAGGGATTTCACCTGATCCTGCACTGCGGGATCCGCGAGATCCCCCTCGATTGTCTCTACATTATCGAGTGGAGGGATCGGTACCAGATCAATGCCAAGCACCCTGCCGTCCGTAAGCGTCCGCTCTACCTGTAACCAGCTCCCCGGAGCTGCGCCAAGATCCACAATGTTGTCAGATCTCCGTATAATATCGAACCGCCGTTGTATCTCCAGCAGTTTGTATGCAGCACGCGACCGGTATCCCTCGCTTTTTGCTTTATGGTATATCTTATCGTGCCCCCAGTGCGAACCCATTGATGCAACCTCGTAAATTGATTAGAGTCAAACCCAAAACGCTATAATTAAAGTATGACGATATACTGTATAAGACAGTTTGTCAAGGGGTAAGCGATGTTAAAAGCAACGATTGATGCAGACGTTTTCAGGGAAGCAATCGATGTGATCTCGGCTCTTGTACCTGAATGCCGGTTGCATACGACTGATAGCGGTATCTCGACAAGGGCGGTTGATACTGCGAATGTAGCGATGATCTCACTTGAGTTAAAAAAAGAGGCGTTTGACTCCTTTAAGGCAAGCAAGAGTCAGATCGGGATTGACATCTCAAAGATGAAAAATATTTTCAACATGATGGGGAAAGGGGATCTCATCAGCCTTGAGCTTCCCGAAAACGCCCAGAAAATGCAGGTGAGTGTCCACGGGTATCACTACTCCATAACGCTGCTTGATACAAACACCATCCGGAAGGATCCCAATCCCCCGACAATCAACCTTCCGGGAAAACTTACCATTTCGGGAGAAGACCTGAATAATGCGATCAAGGCAGCGGCAGTAATTTCTGATAAGATTGCAATCGGGATCAACCCCAAGGATGAGACCTTCTATATGATTGCCGAAGGGGATACTGACACTATCCGCAGGGAGTTCTCCAAGGATGAACTGAAATCGCTCACACCGAACGAAGCACGCTCACTTTTCTCGCTTGATTATTTAAAAGATATGGGAAAAGTAATGAGCAGGGCACCGGAAGTAGAGATCTTTTTAGGGCTCGATCATCCGGTTCGCTTCTCGTTTGACATCGCAAATGGGAACGGCCATGTTGAATACCTGCTTGCCCCAAGAATTGAGGCTGACTGATGGGATATACTCCCACGGTCAGGGAACTTTCCTATTTTCCGTTTTTAAAAAAATCACAGGATTTTACAAGAACAAAATATTCTTCCCTTGACGCGCTTCTTGCCGGGGACCATGGTGATCACCTGATACGTTCAGCCATTGAACGCATCAGGGACGCGCTCTCGCAAAAACGTACTTTTGGAGAGGGGACCACTGACAGTCCCGAAGAGATGATGGCATCTTACGCACTTGCGCGTGTCATAGTATCCTGTATCAAAGATCGGCAGATGATCGACCGGCTGACGCGTTATGAAGCGGAACGGGCGTACTATTATTTAAGAAATGAAGGGACGGATGAAAATTCATGGAATTTAAATTTTAACAGGACGGAATCCGGCTTTTCGCGTCTTTTTCTGTATATTGCAGAAGAACTTGGCATCTCCATACGATGCGGCTGGCTATCGCTGGTTGACTATGTTGAACTGGTATCGCCCATCCGTGAAGACAGGTTCCGGCTGGTGAACCGAATCATCGACAAAGGAAAAGTGCAGGTTCATGATGACGAAATGTATGAACTTGTACGCGAACGGCTCCGGGTTATTCTCCGCCGCGATCTTCCTCACCATGTGCCACAACCGTTCTGCGAACGGCTGGCACCCCGTCTGGCGGAGATCCAGAAGGCTTACCAGGAGCACATGCTCCAGAACTTCGGCGCAATTGAAGAGAGTGCATTTCCCCCCTGCATCCAGTCCCTGATACAGGCAATCACTTCGGGAGCCAACCTTACGCACCCCGGTCGTTTCTCCCTCACGTCGTTTCTTCATAATATCGGTATGGAAAAATCACAGATCGCCCAGTTGTTTTCCCGCGCCCCGGATTTTGATGCGGATAAAACGATGTATCAGGTCGGGCATATTACCGGTGGGGGCGGGACTGAATACACAGCCCCATCATGTGCTGCAATGCGTACTACAGGACTGTGCGTCCGCCCTGATACACTCTGTGAAAAGATCAATCATCCGCTCAGTTATTACATATCCAGGAAGAAGAGATCAAAACCAGCACTAAAAGAAAAACTGGAAGAAAAAAATAATCAGATGAAAAAAAACTAGGCGATTTGCTTGTTTAGAAAATAACAAAATGGGCTATACTGTTAAATATTTGTAAAACCCAGTCTTATCCATGAAATCCATGAAAGAGATCATCGCAGACCCCGCGCTCTTCCGAAACGAAACCCCCAAGAAAATCGAGCAATACCTTATCGACCAGATCGATAAGGGGATTATCACAAGTGATGATAATGTCCTGATAAGCAAATACATAAAGGCTCGCGCGGCCAGTTCCGCAACCCCACACACCATTCATGGGATCGCGGTGATACTTGTCAAGATGCGCCGTTACATACCAATAGAGTACCGGAAAATAACCATAGAAAAATTACAGGAAGGTATCACTGCACTTAATACCAGCAAAATATCGGACAGTTCAAAGGTTCATCCTGGAAGAACATACAAACCCAACACCCGAATTAATTACATTAACGAACTTAAAGGGTTCCTAAAATGGTCTTCTGAAAAAGGTTTTAATAAACTGAAAGTCTCCGATATCGAAAGCATCAAAGCACCCAAAGCGGATAGTCAGACATTCGGACCGCAGGATATCCTAAAAAAAGAGGAGATTGAAGCGGTTATCAGAGCATGTGATAATGTCAGGGATATGGCGTTTATATCCGCGCTGTATGATGGGGGGTTCCGTGCTATTGAACTTTCAACAATGGAATGGGGGGATCTTCACTGGTCAGAGTCCGAGGAGCATAAGGAGCGCTTCATTGTGGTTGCTCATACAAACAAAAAGACCGGCACTCCTCGCCGGGTCATGCTCACCAGATCCGGTGCGTTTCTAAACGATTGGAAAAATCAATACCGATCATATACCGGTGCAGAACCAGAGGGCGAGAACGTTATATTTGTAAGCCGCGACGGTAAACCCTGGTCATATAATACCGGTCACAAGTTGATCCTGAAGCTGAGAAAAAAGGTAAAGGAGCAGGGGATAGACCTCGATAAAAAACTAAAACTGCACCAGTTCCGACGGGCAAATATCACACACGAATCCGACGACAAAAGACCCATCAGCCACATCTGCAAAGAAAAATGGGGCAAGAGTTACTCCCCGATGATACTGAGATATAATCAGCCAGGGGATGAGGCAATTGATGACAGCAAGTGTGAGGTCTCCGGAGTCCCGACAAAAAGGAAATACGTCAAGCGCGAGAAGGTACTCGAGCCGGTTGTATGCCCGAATCCCAAATGTGGTTTCGTTAATAAGCCTCTGAATGATTATTGCGCCAGGTGCGGCGCTGCATTAAGCGAGGAGGCCAGACGGCAACACGAGGCAAAAATAAAAATTATTGATAAAACAATTACAGAATCGGATGAAAAACTTAAAGAGGAAATCGTAAGAGAAGTTTTGAAACGGTTGAAGTAAAATATTTAAATATCTTTCTTTTGTTTGGATCTTGAAAGTTTCATTCTACAAGCATTACTACAAAACCTTGCACCGGCGCGTTTATTCAACGGCTTGTGACATACTTGGCATTGTTCGTAAATTATTGGCGCTGTTATTTCTTTTCCCTCCTTATTTTTCCTGCGTTCATAAAGTGCCATTAAACGACATCGATGAGAGCAATATTTTTTTAATCCTCTCCGAGATTTATCAACAACCCCTATACACTGTGAATATTGACAGGGTTGTGGTGGTGGTTGGGTGCCGTCTACCTCTTTAATAAAATAATTCTTTGGAATATTAGGTAGAATTTTTTGAGGGATTCTTGATTTATCAAACTCCAAATATAAATTCAATCTTTTTTCTTCCAATGCTCTAACCGTTTCTTTTACCACATCATCCCGTTCTTGAGATGTGCTCTTATCAAAATCTTTTATAAATTCTGGATCGAGTAGGTGTCCGTGTTCCCTCAAACATTTTAAAACAGCCTGCTTATCCTTGCTTAAAAGTAAAAGTTTTGTTTTGGACATTTTAAATTCTCTTGTTCGGGATAATCACACATTATATCTGTATTTTATGTATTTAAGCATACCCCCGCTTAATCCCCTTATCATACAACAGGAGGTTGTGATAATGAGAACAAAATGTGCAGAAAATCCAAAAATTAAAATTTCAATCACATTATCGTATAGAACCAATGTATTAGCCGTTCGGTATGGGATACCTCGGTCTGCAATTTGTGAGTCTGCTTTGGAAGCTGAGATTTGCCGGTTAGAGGCCGAACATGCCAGGAAAATGTTGAGTGTTGCTGAAAAAGAAATTATCGGTGCGCCCGTCAAGACAGCACCGATAGTCACCCCACATGGAGGGACGGGATGATCTCTCCTTCTGAGCAGATTACTCTTTCGAAAGAGGAATTTCGTAGCCTCGATCTCTTCCATCAGGCCGCAGCCGTCGTCCTCGAACGACATGGGAAAATCCTAATCGAGAAAGAACAGTCACCAACACAGGGGGGCGCATCATGAGCCTTAAAGAGATAATCTGTTGGCATCTCGAGGCTCTTGCAAATGGGGATCGAATGGAAAAGGTCGGTGTGTTGCGATCTGACATTGACGCACTCGATCCGGATCTGCGGTGCAAGGCTGATGATCTCGTAAATCGCGGTTCGCTGATTGTGGTTGACGACGCACCAACACCGGGGGCGTTGGGATGAGAGAAGATGCACCCGGCAAGCCACCCGCACCGGCGGTGAAAACTTGAAAGAAGGAGGTGCCGCCGGTCGGGAAACCGGCAGCGAACTGGCTGTGCGGGGAAGAAAAAACTCTTCCACTCAGTCATCTGTTTTCCCTGTTAAAAAACCGAAGGTTTGTTATTGTGCATCTCGGAAAACTGACGATCTGCGAGTGTTTTTCCCGGAAATAAGAAGGAATCTGAAGACTCGCGGGGTATGCGCCGAAACCGATCTCCCTACCGGCCGATTCCGGGCAGATGGTCTTAGGGCGCTGCGAGTGTTCGCCGCGAGTCATTCCCTTGGGTTCAAGATTATTTTAGAGCGCGGGGTCTGGGCGGTGGTGCCGATATGAACGCCCAATCACGATGTAGCCGTTGCGGGACCCCAATTCCTAACTTGAAGAATTCGTTTTGCGTTCGCTGTCAAGATGTGTTCCGGAGCCGACCCCCAGCAACTGATCGGCTGTATCCGATTGCCCGACCGGTGAGGGGCACTATAAAAAATGAGATCGTCTCTTATTCCTGCCCGACATGTAGGCGAGAGATCGGCGAGGTTCTACCCACCGGCACGTGTCCGGGACAGACGATCAGCACGATAACGAAATGCGCCTGTCGAACCCCCGTTGAGATTCGTATCGCGGGAGTGCGTTTATGACCAGCAATCAGTTGATCGCATGGCTCGCCGTGCTTGCCTTCGGAATCGGGATCGTCCTCTATGCAGCATATCGAAAAAGGCGGTATCAGATCGAACGTGGTAACACGATCATCGGCGGGGGTGTTCGACGGTGACTCAATGGAAGTCACGGTGGCGATTTTTCAGCGACAAGGCTGCCGGACTGGTCGGGGGTTATCTCCGTGGTGTGCCACAGACACCCGGAGAGATCCACGGTTTTGTAACACAGGTGGAAAATTTACCGCAAGGTGCAAAGGCGTGGGTATGGATGCGTTTACGGCTCTCTGTCTCTCGTGCAGAATATCGCGGGCTGACTCGGATTCGTGATGAGATCCGCACGGAAAAAGCGCAGATGGTGAGGTGGAGACATTGACCCGTACGCAAGAGTGCCGGTCAAAGCTGGCATGGATTGAAACAAATTGCCCGCTGGATCGTACCTCTATTATCCCGATCAAAAAAGCGGCTGAGTTCTGCGATAAGCATGTTGAAATTTCAACACTAAGCACCGATGCAATTCAGCCGCTCATTAAGGTCAGGGACGAGATTGTACAGGAGAGGGCTCTTACAGCACTTAAAACAATGATTGATTCGGGAAAGAAACCCACAAAAACCATTGTTAAAAAGATTATAATCGAATCAATACGAGGTCCTCGCAGGGAAGAATTAGTACATCGGGGGGAGACGATAACCGAGGAGAAATGGAGAGAAGTTGTTACCCCTACTCCACACGACGTAATTCTCCGAGGGAAAATTACCGAGCGCCAAAAATATATTGAGCAGTTGAAGGAATGGATTGCGAAGTGTGAGAATGATATTGCCGAATACCAGAAGGGTATCAAAAAAACTGAAGAGGAAATTCTTCGACTGCAAGATGAGTTGGCAGGTGAATTATGATCTCGCTTTCGACTTATCGACAGTGCCCTTGGTGCGGCGGTGCGTATTGTGAAATCGTCGAAAAAGAAACCGTTTTGGTTGGCGGGCGGTTCTCCGATCACGTGCTGCGATTACGATGCACGAAATGTCTTCGGTCTTGGAGTGAGGGGGACAAGGTATGACCGATGCGCTCGATAATCTCATCTACTCCTATATCGGTAAATCAGGACGGGCAGAGATTCACGAAAAGGCAAGTATGATTGAGGCAACTTTAGACAGGCAGAAAATTAAAGGCGATGAGCGAATAGCCCGTGCGATTGTGTTATCCACCTCATATTATCTCAAAGATAAAGCGCCATACCTGAAATTGTATAACAAACATTGCGATCCCGCCCTCGATAATGATGAGATTATTTATGTCTATTCAAAAGCCAAGGATATTAAAGAAACCATACTTGCCGCCGAGAGCATCGGGGTTGGTCCCGCATCTGTTGACTACCGTGCGATTGCTGATAAGTTCATCAACCTTGGAATATTCCTGTCTTTCAATAACGAGATATACCGATACCAGGATGGAATATTCAAGCCCGATGGTGGACGGTTAAAGGCAGAGATTACCGCAGAGCTTAGGGAATGTGGTATTGGTGCGGATGACCGGGTTGTAACTGCATGCGAACAGTGCCTGCATTATGTCAAGTATCACAATCCATTCCCGGAATTTCCTTTCAATCCAGCACCAGATTTGATTCCCTGCCGAAATACGGTACTGAAAATTAATTTTGAGACGGGGGAGGTCACTCCATTGGAGCACTCCCCGAAGTATCGGTTTGATTATAAACTGAATGTGGCCTATGATCCGAATGCTCCGATAGAAAAAATAAAGGAATATCTGGACTCCCTCGGGGTTGATACTCAGCTCCTACTCCAGATCCCGGCACATGCAGTATTGTCAGGTCTTGGTAGGGTTTACAAAAAAGGGTACTTCCTTTGTGGCGATAAGGATAGCGGGAAAAGCACATACATCAATCTGATTACTCGTTATTTTATCGGAACGGGTACATATTCGGCGGTATCACTTCAGGGACTACTTTATGATCGTTTCTCTACATCACAGCTCGTTGGAAAAATAATGAATGCTTATGCTGATCTAAGCGATCAGAAAATAGGTGATATTGGAAAATTTAAAGCGCTGACCGGCGGTGATGCAGTCAATGTAGAAAAGAAACACCAGGATAGTTTTCCATTCGTAAACCGTGCCTTAATGCTATTCTCCGCGAACGCATACCCGAAGATCGAGTCGGTGGACCCTGTCTTTTTTGACCGTTGGAATGCTGCCGAATTTGAAAAGAAGTTTAAAGTAGATCCCGAATTTGAGATGAGAACGTTTACCGATGAAAACGTATCTGGTCTTTTGCTCCTTGTCATAAAAAGAATTACAGAAATTATTAAGGATGGGATCATCGTCACCGAGAGTATTAAGGATCGATGGCTCTCCAGTGCATCCAGTGCATTCTATTATGTACATACCTGTCTTGATAGGACTCCGAATGCGATTATTATCAAGAAGGATCTCTATGCTGCATACGTGTCATTCTGCAATGAAGGAGGACTTGATGTTCAGGCCCAGCGGTATCTTACGGAAGTTATCAAAAAGGTGGGATCTGAATCTTACCCCAAAGTGAATGGCAGGCAGGAGCATTGCTATACCGGATTCACGATCAAAGGATCTGAGCCAAAGTATCCTGATAAAGAAGCAAAACAGGATAAAATTGACAAAGACCCTGAAAATATGCAGGATATGCAGGATAATTTTAATTACACGCGTACAAGCAAGGGGGTATACCCCCATATAGACACAGAGATTCCACATGCGCGTGTAAGTTCTGTTTTGCCTGCATATCCTGCATGTGAGCAGCAGGGCAACCAATATGCAGGGAAGTCCCGCGCTGAGCTAACCGAAATCCTTTCACAATGTGGAAAAAGCCAGATTCCAAACCCGGTAGAATTCAAAGCAGCATGGGATGCAGCAGGAGCGGGATCACCATGACCTGCTGGTTTGTTCACAGTGTACGGCTCGGGCTCTACCAATGCACCTGCCATGATTCCCGGCAGTGTCACAAAGGCAAGAACTCACTTGTCTGTCAGTTAAGCCCGAGATGTTTTCAGTATCATGATCGGCACGTGCAGGAGATGAGACCATGACCCGGGACTTCACCATGGCGGGCGTCAAGGATCCGGCCAAGCGGATGCAAAAATTAAACGAGCGCCGGCAGCACATCGAGGACACGATATCGGAATTAAAAGACCGGCACTACCTTATCGAGCACGAGATCGCAGAACTTCAACGGGGGATGAAGGAAATATGACCCCCGATCTCATCTGCCCGGTTGCCGGCAAAGCATGCCGGCACGCAAGCCGATCACTTCTGGTAAAAACCGCGTGCGATGTTAAGACCCGACATCTCGTCAGACTGGAGGAACACGGCCTACTGTGGTGCAATGATCAGAACGAATACATCTCTAAAATTTCATTCTGTCTACATCACCAGCCAGCCGCAAGGACCGGAGGGAGCGGGATAAAAATAATATCCGGTGAAACCAAGCAGTCAGTGATTGAGGTGTGGTTATGAGTACTCCAAAAATAAGCACGCTCACACAAGAACAAATAGAAAAGCAAAGGAAGAAAAATCGAGATTACCAGAGAGAATATCGCAAACGACCAGAAGTACTGAGAAAGAGACGGGAGTATATGCGTGAACGCAACCGCCGCCTTAAAAAAATTCCACCAGAAAGGTATAGGAAACCACGTTTAGCATATAAAACCGATTTCCGAGACTTCCTAGAGAAAGACCAAACAGATGAACACATTGATTTCTACCCCAAACGAGATCCCAATACGAAATTAGAGGATCGTCCTGCATAATCCACAACCAACAATCCACAATATATCTTCCTCTTTTCCTGGTGTCCACAGCAAATGGTAATTATATTTGATAACAACCCGCAAAAACGATGCGAAAAAATGCCTCAATATGAGGCACATAGTTAATTGGTGAACAGGGAACAAGGGCAATCTTCGGGTTTTAAAAGAGAAACCCCCAACACAAGACGCAATGGCAGTAAAAACCGGAAAATATATTCATCATGCGGTCACCGTAACCGATGATCCCATTCAATGTATTGGAGGGAATAGCATTTGTGTCTTCGGTGCCTTTGGGTCTGGTAAGACCACGCTTCAAGGTATTTTAGAAGAACAATCGTTACATATTCTTCCACCATACAATCGAGAGACAGCGTACTATCAATGGAACATGGCAAAGGACGATTGTATAAAAAATCCTGTAAAGGTCATCCAAACAACCGTGCTACGAATTGCAAGAGAGTGGGAAAATTATAACTCTCTTATTCCGGGCAGGTTGAGCCGATATTGGAAGGGGCGTGACTTAAAACCGATTTATATTCACATGAAAAAAAATAGTAGTTTTCTCTTCTCAATCAACGGCGCATCATACACCCCGCCCGATAAATACGTCAAATATTATACAAACGTTTCGAGTCTCATTAAGAACCTCGTGCCCGGTGCGATCAATGTTGCTTACCCACCCGAAAGTCATACAATGTCTTTAAGGCTAGTGAAAGAATTGGAGACAAGAAGGCTAGATCCTGATAAACTAAATAGGAAAACACGAGGACTGGCGATCCTTGACCTTTATAAGCGATATGGAAAATATAGTAGCCCGCAGTATTGGTTATTTGATTTACTGACGGCGTTACCAAGAGAGAAAAACATTGATGAACCAATCCTCGTATCAGTTGACGAGGCCCACAATTATTTTCCCGCCCGTGCATCTGGTTTGACATGGCATTTGATTGAATGTTTTTCAAATGTCCTGGTGGATTATCGAAAAAATAATATCTCTTTTTTATGCAGCAGCCATAGCGCGATGTACCTTGATTATCGGATTCTCGGTAGAGTGCAATATTTGTATTTACTGAAAGGTGCGGATGTCGGGAAAAACCTCACAATGATAAACCCCGGACTGATCGCAAAGCTGAGTAAAGGAGAATTTTTGGTCGAAGAGGTACGGCAGCAATTCGGATCGGCGGTGTTTCCTCCAATCCCCGGACGGCAGCCGTTAGTATTCTGTCGAAACTATCCGAAATTGGATGTTATTGAAAACGAGGGCGAGACAGAAGAAATGGAAACAACCAATGGGGAGATGGCGTATGCTTAGGATACTCACCGTCGGTTTTAAAACTCAGTCGAATAATCACCATTTAGGTAATGGAGATAAAGTACCATGGCAGAACCCGTAATAGAACCAAAACCATATGTTTGGGCAGGACAGCAGGAAGTTCTGGATGCACAAGGCAATGTGATTGGATACCGGGTATTACCCGGTTCGGTTGCCGGGGAAGTCCCCGCAGGTTCGTATGTAGATCCCGCAACAATGGGGTATTTCTTAGGTGCGGGAGGCCGGGGGGGACTACCCCCGGGCGCACGAATGGAGAGGTATTATGAGTCCCGTGGGGGTTTCTATGTGAATACTCCCGTATATGCGCCCGGAACATTCAAGCCAATCCCAGAGGGCGCAACATTCCGGGAGGTTGTAACAGTAGGACCCCCTGCTGTAAGCGCATCGTATCATGTAGATGAGGCAGCAGGGAAAAACATCTACAACCCGTATTCCCCGTACGTATATGACGATCAGGGGAGGCGGCAGGCCAATCCCCAATGGTATGCAGCGGAATCGATGACGCGGGGAGAGAATGAAGGGAAAAATCCATTCTCGGCCGGAAGTGCGGAATACTCCGCGTATGAAAACCAAAAATCAGAGTTCCAGCAAAGGAAAGCGCAAATAAACACCCCCGGTTACGACCCGATGATGCAGTCCGATTATGCGATGACGGATGCAGCACGGAGACAAAGGTTAGCCGGCGGATCGGTGATGAAGTACCGGACGGACGAAGGTCTGGCATACGCAGGGACACGCGGGGAGACAAGGGAGGTCTGGGCGCGTGGCGGGCAGTTGCGCGACGTAATGGGGTTGAATCCCTATAAAGGCGGGACTCCCGAATGGGAGGATTACCAGAACAAGATGATCGCCCGGCAGAATAAGATCGATTGGGTAACGCCAGCGTGGGAACTAAGGCCGGGGTATACCAAGCAGGAACCGGGTGGAGAGTTCCGGCAGTTTGAAGATCCGTTTGATATCGCGCAATATGCAGAGGGCAAGCGGCAGGGTGCAAAGAGCTGGAAAGACCAGCTCTACTACTCTTATGTTCGGGACCAGTTCGCCGGGCAGAACACCATTGAGAGGATGTCATGGGAGCATCACTATAAACTTGATACCGGAATAGCACAACCCCCAAACACCTATGAGAACGCCGGGGATTATGCGCTGGTGTTCCTGAAAGGTTCGCAGGAAGTGTATAAGGGACAGCTCGGATTAGTAAATCCCGGAGTTAAGGACATGCTCGGGCTTGTCCCACCAGAAGGGAGTCAGGGGTATACGTGGAGCCAGGCACGGAGAAACGAGCTCATTTCCCGGACTGATGCCGCAACGGGATTGCCCCTACCTTTCACATCCCGGAACGCACCGATCCCCCAATGGGACTTTAGCCCGGCAATCGAGAAAGTCCGGCAGTCCACAAAAGAGTGGGGGCCGTATGGTGCGTTAGCAGGCGGTCCGTATTACAAAGGCGCGAAGTCGTCAATGGGTGCGGCAGCAGCACCAACGCCATCAGCAATTGATACGGCAAGCCCGATGTGGATGTTCGCACCGGAAACGATTACCGGCGCGGCAAAGAGTGACCAGTTCTTCACACAACTTACAAAAGAACAGGCGGATGTGGAGCAGTTATTCGCATATGGTAAGCAGAAAGGACTGTTCACAGCAAAGGGCGAGATCGACACTACGACTAAGGAAGGCGCGGAGTTTTACACCAGTTACCAGAAAGAATATGGGGAATACCAGACGGTTCTTTCAGGTGGGTTAAAGTCCGGTCTCGTAACAATGGAAGGCGACCAGATTAAAGGCAGGTATCCGAAACTATCGGATGTCGGTATTGCACAAGGAGAGTATGTCAAAGGGCAAATTCAGACGGGGCAACAGCTCGGAGAAATGGGGAAAGCCGAGTTGCCGAAAGCAAGCTGGTTGGGCGTAATTCCGGTATTCGGCGGAATGATTGAAGCCGGTGCCGGGCTGGTCGGGTATACCCCGCCAAGGGATATCCCCGGGTACGAAACCCCAATAATGTTTGTCCCGGAAGGGGGGGCAACAAAACTAACAAAAGATTGGTTCACTCCAACATACGCCCCGGGTGCAACACTGTATGAATCGAAAGGCGGGGTTATATCCGGTGATCAACCGACAACAAAGTTTGATGATTGGTGGGCTGGTGCAAACAAACCATATCGTGAATTTTTCGAGGCGAGAACACCAGAACCATTCACATCGGCGGAAATTTACGCCGGTGCAGAAAGAAAATCAGGACTTTTCAAGAGTTACGGCCCCCTTGTCGATATGGGGGTGGTCTCGAAAGATACACCCGGTATAAAGGGACTGGCAAACATCGCCGAGCAGTATTATGGGCGTGTTCGCAAGTATCCGTTAGAGGGTGTTGTAGCAGCAGGAGCAACCGTCTTGACGATTGGAGGGATAGATGTTCTCGGAGCAGCCGGTACAGCCGCAGTACCATCAATAGTCGAAGCTGCGCCGGTTTGGGGTCCGCGTGTAGCAGCGACCGGGAGCGCGTTGTTTTCTGCCGGAAAAATCGCCATTGGTGGATTGTATGTTGCATCTAAAGGAGCCCAAGCAACCAACAACTTCGATTTTGGGAATTTAACCGAAGAAGAATTTACAACAAATCTCGGGGAGATGGGGCCGGAACTTACCGGCGTTGTTGTCGGTGCCGGGACATACGGAACCGCAAAGGCAGCAGTCGCAAAAGCCCCCGCCGCAATTTCCAAAGGTGCCGGGTGGTTCGGAACGAAGATGGTAGCGGCAAAGGGGAACTTCTACGAAGCCTTTACCGGCAAACCAAGCGCAATACTGGAGACGGTTAAAATCCGGCAGATGTATGTTGAGGAAAACCCATTGGCACCAAGCGGGCGTGCGGTAAGGATTGAGCAGACAGCAATTGAACAACAATATGCAAGATCGTGGTATAAACCGTCCTTCATGGAGCCAAAAGAGGTTGGCAAACCATCGATTATAAAGACAACAACCATCGGCGATATTGAATCGTATGGGTATGCCCTGACTGGTGAAGCACCGAAGATCGGTGAAATGTTCGCACAGGAATATGAGGTCAGTAGGGCATCAAAAGGCATCCCGACAAAAACAGGCAAAATAATAATCGGCACAGATTTCATATTCGAACCCGGGCAAAAATACCTTTTAGAAGGTACGAGGTCGTTATCCAACAAACAGTTCAAGAGTACCGGCGGGATCTCCGAGTACCCAATATGGGAAGAGATAACACCAATCACCGGGGAGAAAGTAACGTATGGCGGATTCTTCGAGCAGAAAATAACCGCACCGGAATCTATCTTCAAAGGCTATTCGATGAAAAAGATATTCGGAGGTACGGTTGAAGAAGGATTCACGTTACGGAACGTCTTTGAAAAAGGAGAGATATCAACACCACAAGAGCAGATTGGGTCGATGCGGATCAAACCCATCCGTGATATCTCACCGTTCATTCTCGGAATTGAAAAACAGGTAACCGTTCCGGGCGGTTCCAAACAGATGATGTATGTTGGAGAAGAAGTCTGGCCGATGGAACCGCAGGGAATATTCAAGGAATCCATTACCAGAACCTTCACCGAAGATATGTTCATGGGCAAGAAAGGAGCGAAAGGGCAACCCACCTATCGATTAGACCTTGGAAGAATGAAGGCAACGGAAATGCGGGAAGGCCCGGGAATTACCGGGGAATGGGATCAGCCGATATCCAGTACATCGAAACGAATAAACGATATGCTCGGGACGAGAACCGGCAAGGGAGGCAAGGTTCAGGTCGGCGGGTTACAAACCGATATTCAAGGCATGTGGGACCGGATGGTGATCGCCAAGGATCTTGGGGTGGAGATATCCAGAAAAGCACCATCAAAGGGGGGATCTGGAGGTGCAACCAGAGGAAGAGCGCCAAGCGGCCCGGCATGGATGCAAACGCCATTATCAGACACATTCAGTAAGACAAGCGGGCGGGCGGTTGTTGCCCGGGAGCAGGCAAGAACTACAACCGCAGCAAAAGACGCGCAATTCAATAATTTAATTAAATCAATGGGATATGGAACGAGGGGAGGTGGCAGCGCGAAGTTAAAATCAACCGAAAGCGAGTTAAGGTCGTTCTCATACTCCCCCCAAAGAATGAAGATGATTGAAGAAGAGGATGTCTATATCTCAAACGCGGCGAGGAGCATTATCCGGCAGGCAACCGGCATGAGACAAGAGAAGCGGCAGGACATCGGTCAAATGGGTAGAAACGTGTTCTCTGCCGTAAACATCAACCAAAGATATTCCATTGATCAGAAATCAAACCAGGCAAACCTCTCAATCCCATTACAGGCAATATTACCCCGGTCGAAACAAGGTATAACCCAAGTACAGAGATTGGGGCAGACATCAGTACAAAAACAGGGACAACGACAGACACAGCAGCAAATGATCAAACAGGTTCAGAAACAAATGGGGTTCCAACAGATGAGACCGCCCACATGGAAACCAACCCCGCCAACAAAACTCCCACCCGGAATTCCATTAGGCGGAGGTCTTGGTGGTTGGGGTGGCGCACCCCGTCGTAGTGGGCGCAGTTACTATGCATATGGGGAGGTCTTCAGTGTGCCGGATATACTGGGGGGATTCGGCAGGAGAGGCGGTAAACGAAAGAAAAAGGGAGGTCTTTTCGATGACTTCCTATGATTTCGGAGATGTGGAATACTGTCTCGCCGTGCTGCAAAAACACGCCCGGAGGAAAATCCCCATCCCGCCGTCGCTCCTGATTACCATATCGACAATCATTGGTGATGATCTACGGCTGAATTTATATTTTCATCACAGGATTTTGCGATATCCATCGATTCGTAAGGCTTTATCAGAGATCCCGCCTGTCGATGTTGAACCCGCACAAGATGATGAGCTAACAGCCACAGAAAGCACCTTGGCCGCAAGACCAGCAGAAGTTTTATCCCCCCCCCCACGCAGATGTCCCCCTACCGGAGATGTACCGATGACCACGATAATCAGATCCACTGTGGCAACTCTCTTCATGTTTTTGGTAATTATAAATAATCATGGCCTGCCAGCAACCTTTGATGAAATGACAATTACAACGTGGTTGGGTAATATTGGTCCTAGTTTCACCGGCGTACTTATAGGTGTTTTACTGTGCAACCATTTCTGGCCGCACTCCTCGCTCGATGATTTGGTTGAACGATTCAGGCACCGGGATAACCCCCCGGCACCAGACAGCGAAAATCCATACTGCGTGGGATGCCGAAGATGAACCCGAAGCGCAACCCCGACGGAATACGGGGACGACCCCGGGTGCGTAAACAGGATCGATCCTTTGATCCCACTGGTTACAGGTGTCATTATTGCCATATAAAATGCGATACCGGGCGCACACTTGAAATCCACGCGTTTTTCTGCTCGAAAAAACACACTGTACCGGCGACAGTGTGAAGAAATATCTTTTTATGAAATCGAAAATCAAAACCCATCAGGAATTACAAAAGTTCTACCGTGACTTAGGAGGATTGCCCACGATCCGTTTACCCCACGATCCTGATCTCTATCAATTACACGGGCGACAAATTCCAAGAGTGGAATGTTACTATGAGTGACCAGGTTCACGAGCTCGGTATTGATGCGTGGCTCCTTTGTAGGTATGCAGCAGGCGTGTTCATCATCATTGCGCTGGTCCCGAAATGAGCGTTAAAAAACATTTTAAATCCCTGGTTAAACTCTGCATAGAGTGTGATGGGAATCCGGTTACGATTGCGATCCGGCTTAGTAAAAGGCAGGTTCTTGATCTGCTCGACCATTACCTACCGGATGATCCGGTACAGGCAAAATAACCTTCTTTACATCCGCTTCTGTTAATCGCCCCTTTTTGAGATGTTTGCCCGTTATCGGGTGCTTTCCCGATTCTAACGATTTTGAGATGGATGATATGGCTCTTGCTTTCTCAACCTCACCAACAGCATGTTATACGCAGGAAGAATCTCTTATTGAGTTTAATAAACAACGAGAGAAAACAATATCCCAGAAAATGAGGGAAGCAGATCATCTCGTTATTATTGAATCAAAAAGAGCAAAAGAACGTTTAATAACCTCAACTGGTGGATCAAATCCTCAGCCTGTGCCAATATTGGCACACCCTGAAGAAAAGGGGAAAACCCGCGATAAGGTTGCCGATAAAATAGGGATGAAACACTCCACATTTGTTAAGGCAAGTACTATCTGGAATAAGGCAAAAAAGGGCATTTGCAGGCACGATAATGGGGTGGGGGTAAAAGATACCCCCTACTTGTCTTTTTCTAAGCGGGATATTGTAGTGATAAGAACAACAGTATTCCTATTGATCTGGTAATATCATTTTACAGACCGGGCAGTACTGCCAGGGAATTGTTAACCATCTTTGCACTTTGCCGGTTGTCTGTTTGATATGGCAGCGGTGCATGGCTCCATGACCATTCGGGCATTGTTTACTTTTGGACTTCACATTTCAATATAGTATACTATCCTAAATAGAAAAACCTTTTTACGGGGAGATTTAGATAGTGGTGTTGTTGTGAGATATACAATAAGATTACCTATTAAGCGATTTGCTTGTTTACCAGATAACCGGCACCGGAAAGCGCGAGAATGAATACAAGAATAGCGGTGAGGTATGCGGTGCCGGCTTCCATGAACATCGGGAGTAATCCAAGAAGGATGATCAGGATGCAGAAACAGATCACGCTGATTATGACATCAAGAATTCGTGCGTCCATTATATATATTGTATATCCCTTATACCGATAAATCAGTATCCTCTGTATGACCCAGCCATAAAAAATGAGATCAGGAAGGTTCAGAACAGATATTGAGTTGCACGCAATGCCGGAACAATAGGGTATTTCCGATTTTGCTTATCCCGGATATGCACATTTTCTGTTTCCGGCTATTTAACAGGAATTTTAAAAAAAGGCTCTGTAGAAATCATCGATTTGCATTACTTTCGTGGGGGGTATTTGCCGTTTCCGAGGAAAGGGCAAACTTGAGAAGATATCCATCAGGATATCTTTGAGTTACATTGCCCCCGCCACTGTGGCACAGCGAAAATATCTTCGATATTTTCTCGAATCTGTCCTCCCCCCGCGCATGACAGATATCCCCCTTGCGATCTCTCTTGAAAACCGGTCCATCTTGGGTCTCTGGTAATGATGTGAGATCAGGGATTTCTACAGAGCCAAAAAAGCGTATCCTTATCAGTGTTCGTGAACCACACAATCTGAAAATGAAAAGTCCTGAACAGGAACGGCAGGAGGTAATTATCCGGCTTGCAGAAGCGGTTAATTTATTGTCGGCATCAATGGATATTCGCTTCATTCCATCTTTTGGTGTGAATATTGCATATGCAATCAGGGGTGCCCGGGACGGGTATGATGTTGCAGCAGTACAAGGCGGTCTCCATCAGGAAGGGGGGATAATTCATTCCTCTGGATCATGCGCGTTTGGCACCGATGAACCGATTACCCGTGTTGTTCTTACGATAACCAAGTTCGATCCTGCGATGCGCAGCGCTTCAGTAATCGCATATCATGCGGATTTTCTCGAAGCTCTTGAGGATATGTTCATCGAGTGTTGCAGGATTGATGTCATGCGGGCAGCACCTCAGACGAGCACAATGGACTGGGGGATTGCATCATGCTGCTCTGATGGCGTCCCTGAGGTAATCTATGATAAAGGGACTGATGAAAAGGAAGGAGGGATCTACCTCATCGGGGAAGATGCAGTCGAAGTAGCCAATAATATTATTATCCTGTCGCATCGCATACAATAAAGGAAACTAAGAGGAATGTTCATGGGAATCAAACCATCGTATATCAAGACCCTCGGTCTTGAATTGCTGGCAAAAAACAGGGAAAAGTTTTCCAGCAATTATGAAGAGAACAAACAGGCACTGGCCACTTCTGCATCAATTGAGAGCAAACGCGTCAGGAACCGGATTGCCGGGTTTATCACAAGAAAAATAAATACCAAGAGACACCAATAAACGCTTTATGTTCGAAGGTGTCCTTCCAGCAATCATTACCCCTTTTAAAAGAAACTCTGCCATGGACCTCGACACTCGTGGTCTTGTGGGCAACCTTGAGTTTCTCCTTTCTCAGGGCATACATGGGGTTGTGCCCTGCGGGTCGACTGGTGAATCAGCCACCCTCTCATTCGAGGAGCATGAGAAGGTAATCGAGATCACCATTGATAAGGTGAATGGTAAGATACCTGTTCTCGCAGGCACCGGTTCAAACAACACAGCCGAGGCTGTACGGCTCACGAAGGCTGCGAAGGACAGCGGTGCGGACGGAGTACTCGTCATCAGCCCGTATTACAACAAGCCCAACCGGGCCGGCCTCATCAAACACTACACAAAACTTGCCGATCTCGATATTCCTGTTGTTATGTATAATGTTCCGGGCAGAACCGGGCAGAACCTTGAACCCGATCTTGTCGCTGAACTTGCCCGGCACCCCAACATTGTGGCAATTAAAGAAGCAAGCGGAAATATCAGCCAGATCTCGCGGATCATTGAGGATACGCAAGACGAGGACTTTGCTGTTATCTCCGGTGATGACAATATGACACTGCCGATCATGGCACTTGGGGGAACCGGAGTAATTTCTGTAGCAGCAAATGTTGATCCAAAGCGCATGGTCATAATGTGCGAGGCAATGAAAAAAGGCGATTTAAAAAAGGCACTAGCAGTCCACTATGCACTTTCACCACTGTTGAGGGCGATGTTCATTGACACCAACCCGATTCCGGTCAAAAAGGCGGTCGAACTGATTGGCATGGCCGGTGGACCGGTACGTCTGCCGCTGGATGACCTGGATGAGAAAAAGACTGCACAGCTTCAGGCAGTGCTCACCTCGTCCGGTGTCAGGGCAGTTAAACCTGCGGCGCAAAAAACCGCCCCTGCAAAGAACCCTGGTTCCAAAAAGAAAAAAAATTTTAAAAAAGGAAGGCGTTAAGGGATGGATCGGGTCGTCGTATGCGGCGCGTCAGGCCGCATGGGGCAGACTATCGGGAGGATGGTATCTGAAACAGCAGACCTGAAAATCGTTGGCGGGGTCGACCTCAAAGCCGGTACTTTTTTTGGCGAGGAACAGGTTGAGTCAAAAGATATTGGTCTGCTGCTTGAAAAGAAAAAACCGGATGTTCTGATCGATTTCACGGTTGCCGGTGCGGCAGTTGAAAATGTCAGGATTGCAGCACGTTATAATATTGCACTTGTGGTCGGCACCACAGGATTCACTCCTGAACAGAGGAAGGTCATGACTGACGCTGTCACAGGACACTCCCCCGCGGTTATCTCAAGCAACTTCTCGGTTGGTGTCAATATCTTCTGGCAGGTGCTGCGCGATGCGGCACGACTCCTGAAGGACTATGATATCGAGGTTATCGAGGGGCATCACCGGAATAAAAAGGATGCTCCGAGCGGCACCGCAAAGACAATCCTCCAGATCCTTGATGAGGAAGTGGGGGCCCGTCAGAAGATGTATGGCCGGGAAGGCATGACCGAGCGCAAAAACGAGATCGGGGTCCATGTCGTTCGTGGCGGCGATATCGTGGGAGACCATGCTGTATTATTCTCGAAGAACTTTGAAACCATCACCCTCTCGCACCGGGCGTATGATCGCGCTGTCTTTGCCAGCGGTGCATTGCTTGCCGCCCGCTGGGTTGTCGGTAAAAAGCCCGGTATATATGGCATGAACGATGTGCTCAACCTTAATAAGAGATAATCGTCGTGCACATATCGAAACCCTTTTTTTGTATTTTGTAAAACATATAGGCTGAAACATATAGTTTGGAGTGAACAATTTTGGTTGCAGTCGTTGATAAGGAAAAGTGTACCGGTTGTGAAACCTGCGTGAATGAATGTCCGGCATCGGCAATCTCGATGGAAAACGAGAAGGCAAAAGTCGACAAGGACATGTGTGTTGATTGCCAGACCTGTGTTGACGTCTGCCCATCAGAAGCTATCCATATGGAATAAAAATGGAATAAAAATCAAACGGTTTAATTACTTTTACGTTTATCACTTCTTTTTATCTATGATCAATGTAGGAGTGCTCGGTGCTACGGGTGCGGTAGGTCAGCGTTTTGTCGAGCTGCTGGCAGATCACCCATGGTTCAAGTTAACAACGCTTACTGCTTCAGAACGGAGTGCGGGAAAACCTTACGGGGAGGTTGTGAACTGGCGTCTCGACACGCCGTTTCCGGACAAGATCGCGAGACTTAAAGTCAGTCCTACATCACCAAAAAGAGCAAAAGATGTAGATCTGGTCTTTTCCGCCCTTCCCGCGGAGATTGCAACTGATGTGGAACTGGAGTTTGCAGATGCCGGGATCGGAGTCTGCAGCAACGCGAGTTCCCACCGGATGGAGCCCGATATTCCGCTTGTCGTTCCCGAAGTGAACCCGGATCATCTCGGACTGATAGATGTTCAGCGCGATAAGGGGCGTGACGGTTTTATCGTGACCAACCCGAATTGTTCCACTATCATGATGGTAATGGCGCTCGCCCCTCTCCGTGCCTACAAATTTACCGATGTCCGTGTGGCAACAATGCAGGCAATATCCGGTGCAGGTTTTGCCGGTGTTGCCGCAATGGCGATCTATGATAACGTAATCCCATATATCGGTAAGGAAGAAGAGAAAATGGAGACCGAATCCTTAAAGATCATGGGAGCACTTAAAGGGAAAAAAGTCATAAACGCACCGTTTTCTGTCAGTGCAAGTTGTCACCGCGTGCCGGTCATCGATGGGCATACGATGGCAGTCTGGGTTGACATTAATCAGCCGGTGGACGAGCTCAAAAAGGCGTATTATAATTATAAACCACCGATCAAAGGGCTCCCGACACAACCTGAGAAATCTGTGATGTATCTTGAGGAGAACGACCGGCCTCAACCACGTCTCGACCGGATGCGGGGCAAAGGCATGACCGTTTCTGTTGGACGGTTGCGCGAGGGAATACGGTTTATCACAATGGGACACAATACAATTCGTGGTGCTGCCGGTGCGAGCGTACTGAATGCAGAACTGATATCAAATAAAAAGTATCTCTAAAACCCTTTCACAGGAGATGAACCTATGGAACTGAAAGAAAATACAGTGTTCGTTGGAAACAAGCCAGTCATGAACTACGTACTTGCAGTGGTGACACAGTTTAACAATGGGGCAAATCAGGTGGCAATTAAAGCGCGGGGAAAAGCCATTTCACGGGCTGTGGATACTGCAGAGATCGCGCTGAACCGTTTTCTGGATGGTGTTACAAAAAAAGAGATACAGATATCAACCGAGGTCATTGATACTGAATCCGGAAAGACCAATGTATCGAGCATCGAGATTGTGCTTACCAATAACAAATAATTTTAATTAATAAAATGTTCTTTAAATAAAATCCAAACTTTCTTTAATTTCAGAAAGACAAAAAAGATTTAAAGCGAACAGGACAGATGCATTAAGGCATGAGAGCACAGGCTATCGCTATACTTTTTATTATACTTCTGAGTATTGCAATACCTGTGAGTGCAGCGGATGAAAAGCGATACGGGTATATTACGGTGCAGGACGTCACTGTGCAGCTCCGGAATGACACAGCCGTAATCAATATGAATTACAACGTTGATGAGGGGACAAGGATCATCTTTTTTTTACTGGGTAAACAGGATTTGAAAAATAAACTGTACTATATCCTGAATTATGATGGTGCCCAGATGCGGCGGGTCAATCTTTCCAGTGCAGAATTTTACGTTGATGGTGCAGCTTATTCCTATGGAAAGGGAATTTACTGGTATCCCACTCACACATTTAACGTAGTAATTCCATCGCTCACGGTTCAATCTCCGCAGATCACAAGAACCTTTTTTATGACAAATTCATTCCCTGATGGAATCGGATATTTCGATACAGAGCCTGCTGTAAGTGTTCAAGAGGAGCCTGTTTCTTAAAATGTTTGATATAACCGGTACAAAAAATTGTTTTTATGTCAGAAAATAATTATCCCCGGGATTTTGAACGAGGGAAAATTATCCAATTTTTCTATTCTCATCGGGAATGACACTTTTAAAGCGTAGAATAAGAAAATACATAAAAAAATCAAATAATTATTTTAATAAAATTTTCAATTAATTTTTTTCAGGCCCTTTGCGGACCATTTTTTAGCCTTGTCGTTATTCAGAGCACTTCGATGATTTCCTGGTGTCTCTGCTCTGCAAGTTTTTTATTAACAAAATGCTGGACGATGACACCAATGATGGCTGAAGAAAGCCCGATAATGGTGGAGTAGAGAATGTAACTGCCTGCATCGTTCATAGTGAGCGGGAAGTCCGGTACACCACTTACCGTGATGAGGTAAACACTGGCGCCATAGAGTATGAGCCCAAGCGCTGTTATAAAGAAGGGAAAGACGATTACCTTTCCCATCTGCTCCCGTTCGTTTAAATAGACATCAATAATGATCCCAACAGAAACAATGATGCCGGCGATGATCAGCCACTCTACAGAACCATAGATAAACGTCATGAGATAGAGCAGAATTCCAAGGCTCCCGTCAGATGAATAAAATTTCAGGACAGTAATAAATCCCATGACAAATCCAACCACTACAAGGAGTATTGTCGTGGTGTATGTAACAAATGAGAACCTTCCACGGGTGAGTGATACCCGTAATGCATCAATAGTACCATGCACGACCTCATCGATCCCGAATCCTCTATAGAGAAGATAACTTCCGATGACGCCTACAACTATGATGGTTGCAGTGCCCGGATATCCCAGAAGATACGCAGATGCATAGAGCAGCATTGCGAGGCCAAGAGGGACCAGTACTATCCGTGAAATTTTTGGATCATCGAGCAATTTTCTTAAAATATAATAGGTTCCTTCGAGGTTGGGCATCTGGTTGACAATTACACGGCGGATGCTGCTGACTGGAATTTTCGACTGTATGATCGGGATGACATACTCGTCCTCAGCCCCGTCAGATACGAGAATACAATTCGTGGCTTGTGTCTCTTTGACAACCTGTTCTAAAGTTGCAGCAATCTTCCGGTCCCCCTCTATCATGTGCATATGGTTTCCGGAAATGACTGCGACCTGTGCATCCTCCCCTTTTGCCGTGAGATCGTCAAAGATTTTTACCGCATAAAAAATTGCATTGAGATCAGAGTCCTCCGGGTCAGCGAGTGCAAGGGTATTGGCCGCTTTAAGGCAGGCTGCCCTGCCGACGCACGGGCTCTCGACAGAAGCCTTGTACCCAATGTCATCATCACGATCGACACTGAGGACTAATGTACGTCCCTGCACCATTGTACCTAAACACTCAATTGCAAATCTATTAAATGATTCCTGATTTTAAAAAAAAAATTATATGAGTTTTGACCGCTGGAGCAGCAGGATATCGTCTGTGGTGAGTTTCTCCCCGGCCCTGAAATTCTTGAACAGGTGTTCAGCTTCTTTTCTCACAGCCTTCTGTTCCTTGGTGACCTTGACCTTCTTGGTTTTCTTGCGTAGACCGGAAATGACTTTGTCATAATCTCTCAACTCTTTCTGGCATGCAATGAAAAATTTATGTTCGGAATCCGCAGACTCCTGTGCCTCAACAAAACTCTTATGTGCCGCATCTGCCGCTTCCCGGGACTTGTCAGCTTTACGGTAGGATTCGACCATGAGGTCGTGATGCTTTTGGGCAAGCTCTGCGATCTCTGTGACTTTTGCATGAAGGTCCGATGCCTGCTTACGGAGATCACGTGCCGCTGCCACCTTTGTACGCATCTCCTTATTCTGCTCGAGCTCTGCTTCCTGCTCTTTTACTTGCCCCCGCATCTGCTTGATCTTCTCGATCAGCTCTCGCTCCTTTTCAGTGGAAAAGACCTGCGTCTGTTGCATCATTTCGAGGTGTTCGATCTGTTTCTGGACCTCCTTTATTCCCCGGCTTTTAGGGCTTCCATGCTCTTTTTTAAATACCTCAATCTCTTCAAAAAGAGTATTTGCCTGTTCATTGAGCTCGTTGCGCTGAACCTTTTGCTCAATGACTTCCTGGTTGTATTTATCACGGAGATCCTTGTTTTTCTGTGCTTCGTCCACAAACTCACGAGTCTGGTTGTTTAACGTGTTGCGTTCACGTGCAGACTTGCTTGCCGCAGCATTGAGCTCGTTGCGCAAGTTTTTGTGCTGTTCAGACTCTGCGAGTGTTTTTTTTCGCTTTTCAATCAGGTCGTTTATCATGCATCAGTCCTCCAAAAATCCTGGCAGGGAGGATGTTATTGATGTGGATAAGGCACTAAATACGGCAGAGCAGTCGTTCTCCGGTACGATTACAGGAATACCCTGAATGCAGTATACAGGGTAAAAAACATCAGAAGAAGGTCTTATAATGTAATTATGATAAGATTCAGGACAATCGTCCTTGTTCAACACTCTGTTCATGATGTTCAACTCCCGGTACCAGGGCGCATAAATGTTTTTGTGCACCCCACATCCTCCCAGTGAAGGATAAATGAAATGTACTACAATTAAAAGACTGGAATTTACTTAAGCATTTCGTAGAAACCGACATGAACCAGGCAGGATTGATGCTTTAGAATGGATTTCTTATGCTATATTCCCAATATTTTTTAATAACCGCTGATCATTAAAGACTACAGAAAAAGGAGGTTTGAACCTGATTAGATCAGGTACACCTTCTTGGTATATCTGTTAACTGCTGATTATTTTACCAACATTTCCCTGCAGTTTAGGGGGAATGCTATCATGGAAATTTTTAAGGTGAACGTGATTGTGCGTGGTGCGATCAACCAACCCATTCAAGCAGACCGCCACCGCTTGACTGGTCGCGGGACTTGCTGCGGGCCTGGGGCATTTCAACTGCCTTGGGGTTTGCCCGCTTGTTCTCAATGTCCTGAATTACAGTCTTATATGACTGCCGTGTGCCGAGGATCTGGGCACTCTTGACACCGGTCATGATTGCAAGGACGCGGATTTTTCCCTCCATATCGTTCCTGACCCGGGCCCCCCAGATCACATCTGCATGCGGATCAAGCTCGTACGTGAGTGAGGTCGCAACTTCTTCTGCGTCCTGCAGGGTAAGGTCAGTACCTCCTGTGATGTGTATCAGGCTGCCGGTTGCGCCGCGATAGTCGATATCGAGCATCGGGTTGCTTAAGCATTCGCGGACAACGCTTTCTGCCTTGTTCTGCTGCTTGCTCTCTCCTACAAGCATGACAGCGACGCCACCCTTGCTCATGATTGCCCGGACATCAGCGTAGTCAATGTTGATCAGTGAGGGTTCGGTTATCGTTTCTGAGATTCCCTTGACCGTCTCACCGATAAGCTGGTCCATAACCGAGAATGCCTGGCCCAGCGGGAGGTTCGGGACAAAGTTCTTGAGCCGGTTGTTGTCAAGGACAATCACGGAGTCTGCTGCCGTAGCGAGTGCTTCGAGTCCTTCCTCAGCACGGATAAGGCGTGCTTTCTCAACCTGGAACGGATAACTGACCATTCCTACGACAATTGCCCCCTGTTCCTTTGCGATCTGGGCAACAACAGGTGCGGAACCAGTTCCGGTACCGCCACCCATACCAGCGGTAATGAAGCAGAGGTCAGCCGATTCAAGAAGGGCTTCAAGTGTCGGGCGTGCCATTTCTGCAGCGCGTTTTCCGACATCCGGATATCCGCCGGCCCCCAGGCCTTTTGTCAGGGATTTGCCGATAAGGACGCGTTTATCCGCTTGGACCATATCCAGGTGCTGCTTGTCCGTATTGATAGCAATCGTCTCAGCACCGGCCACACCCATATGGTGGATCCGGTTCACTGTGTTGTTGCCGGCACCTCCGCAGCCGATGATAACAATCCTTGGCTGGCCGACAAAGTCGTCTTCCATCGCATTGGAGCCGGGCTTGTTAATTTCTTTTTCAAGCTCGGCGTTTTTTAGCGCATCGTTAATAATACTCTGCATGTCTACCCTCTCATACCTTGAATGAAACCTGGTCACTGTCTTTTAAGACACGGCTGGCACGTTTTTCCACAAGTTCACGAACGGCTGCCCTGACTGCCTCTGAGACGTTGGGGAATTCTCCCGCGTCCACCATGTGCTGGAGGAGGCTGATCTGCTGTTCCGGAAGCCGGAGTGTGATCCGTTGCATCATCGTATCTCACATTTCTGACATATGTCAGTCATTTGTCATTCATATGTCAGACAAAGAGAACTCTTGTGTCTGACTTAACCAGATGAATCAAAATATCACATAAATGTATAAAAACTTTCTTCTTTGCATGCAATCCATCCACAAAACGCATTTATGGGTTCCGATGCAACAAACTGGGTAATTATCGGGTTTTGTTCATGGCAGATTTATACCAAAAAAAAGTAGTGCATGGGGGGTGCGGGAAGCAGCAGCATGAAAAAACCCGGAAAACTGTGCTGGATTTCAGCGCGAGTACAAATCCCTTTCCACCAAAAATTCTGTGGACATGCGACCCATTTTATATAAACCATTATCCCGATGATGCATATTTTGCACTTAAAGAGATCATCGCCCGAACTTTCAACCGGCACATCGATGAGATCTGTGTCGGCAACGGTTCGATTGAACTCATACGTGTCTTTTGTCATGTGGCATTTAAAGAGTCCAGGACATTTTACACCGAAACCCCGACATTCGGGGAATATGAGTATTCGGCATATCTTGCCAGCGGAAAAAAAGTTACAGACAGGACGGATGCGGATATCTGTTTTATCTGTAACCCGAACAATCCCACCGGAACCCTGAAGAAAAAAGATTCAATGGTTATGCTCCTTTGTGAGACTGAATTACATAACGGCATTTTATGTGCTGATGAAGCCTTCATCGAGCTTGCAGATCCGGCACAAAGTATTGTTGATCTAAGAAACGATCATCTTATTGTCCTGCGATCTCTGACAAAAAGCTTCTCAGTTCCCGGTATCCGTTTCGGGTACGGGTTCGGGAATCCTGATCTTATCGCCCGGATTGAAGCAATGCGCCCTCCCTGGAGCGTAAATGCATACGCCGAAGCCTTTGCCATTCAGGCATTTCTCCATTACCATGAACTTGAAAACTCCCGGAAATATATAAAACGTGAACGGGACTGGATGTATGAACATCTTCTGGCTCTTGGTCTGAATCCCATGCCATCATCGGTAAATTTTCTGCTTGTCGATACTGCCCATCCGGTACAGGAATTATGTGAAAAGCTGCAAAAAGCAGATATACTTGTGCGGGACTGCACATCGTTTGGGCTCCCCACAACAATCCGTGTCGCTGTCCGCACCCGCGATGAAAACAGGTCCCTTCTGGAGGCTCTTGCAACATGCTTGCACTGATAATGGCAGGAGGTAAAGGCAGCCGTTTGAACCTTGGTGAAAAACCTCTTGTGACAGTCGCAGGGCGACCTATGATTGCGTATGTTATCCGGGCATTTGAGATGTATGGCTGTAATATCGTTGCAGTTGTTTCGGAGAAAACCCCTATGACGCAGAACTGGTGCAGGGTCTCAGGCATTGATCTTTTTTGTGCGAAGGGAAACGGATATGTAAAAGATATGGTAGATGCTGTATCTGCCCTAGGAGAGAAGCAACCGGTTTTTATATCAGTATCTGATATCCCCTGCCTGCATGCCGGCATTCTTGAGAAAATCCATGCAGCTTATGAAAAGTCCGGGAAAGAGTCCTGTTCAAGCTGGGTGCCGGTATCCCTCGTCAGGAACCACCGTGATGTGCTGTATAAAGAGAAGATCAATGGTATTGAAGCATGCCCCTGCGGTGTCAATATCCTCCGCGGCGATCTGATTGCACAACCTCAGGACGAATTTTCATTATTGCTCGATGAACCACGGCTCGCGTATAATGTGAATACACGGACAGATCTCGCGTTTGCAGACATGTATTTGAAAGATCCCTCGCATGCGATCGGGTTTCCCCGTACCTGATCAGCTGACTATAAAAATGGTCAGGAATCCCGTAGCGTGTCCCGGTACCGAAAATATCCTCAAATTATCCAGATTTAACAGAACGCATATTAAGTTGCATCCCCCATATCAGTATATATGGTAGTTTCGCAGGAGATCGAGCTCTCTGGTCATATCATCGATTCGGGTATCATGACCCAGGTCTTTGACCGGGTTATGGATATGGGCGGAAACTTCGAAATCCTCGTTTTTGATGTTGGAAAAGAGAAGACCGACCCGAGTTACGCACGCCTTAAGATCGCTGCGGCTAACCGCGAAAAACTAAGGTTCATCCTCTCGGAACTCCACCGGTTTGGTGCTCGTCCCCTTGAAGTGAAGGATGTGCATGTGGTTTTAGCTGAGCGCGACCGTGTAGGTCCAAAAGGGTTCTACCTGACAACAAACCATCCGACGGAGATAAAATTTAACGGGGAATGGATCCCTGTTGAATTCATAGAGATGGACTGCCTGATTGTTATGGATAAACAGGCAAAAAGATCCCTGTGTACCCCGCTGGCAAAGATCAAAAAAGGTGATCTTGTTGTTGTGGGAGAACAGGGTGTCAAGGTCCAGTATCCCGAGCGCCCCCGTGAGCAGAGCAACTTTGAATTTATGCATGGTACAGTCTCATCAGAGCGCCCCAGTGTCACCCTGATCGCAAAAATTGCCAAAGAGATTATTGATGTTCATAAGAAAGGCGGCAGGATCGTGCTTGTCGGCGGACCCGCGATCATCCATACAGGTGCAGCAAAGGCAGTTGCCGAGATGGTACGAAAAGGGTATATCAATATCCTTTTTGCCGGTAATGCACTCGCAACCCACGATATCGAGTACAACCTTTTCGGGACATCGCTGGGTATGGATATTTCGACCGGAAAACCCGTGATGGACGGACATAAGCACCACATCTATGCTATTAATGAGATCATGCGGGCGGGATCTATCAGGAATGCGGTGGAGAAAGGAGTGATATCCGGGGGGATCATGTATGAATGCGTGAAAAACAATGTTCCTTTTGTACTTGCCGGCTCAATCAGAGATGACGGACCCCTTCCCGATGTGATCACTGATGCGATGGCTGCTCAGGAAGCGATGCGCCGCCAGCTGGACGGGTGCAGCATGGTGCTGATGGTAGCGACGCTTCTGCATTCAGTAGCAGTCGGGAACTGCCTTCCCTCCAGTGTCAAGACGATATGCGTGGACATTAACCCTGCCTCGCTAACCAAGCTGATGGACCGCGGGACAATGCAGGCAATCGGCATCGTCAGTGATGCCGGGACATTCTTCCCCTTACTTGCAAAACAGATCGAGATGCAGGAAGGCGCAAAAAAATAACCATTCAGCCGGTCAATGGCATGCAGAACGGTTTCTCCAATTCGAGAATAAACTGCCATTCTTCTTTACATGTACATTCCGTTTCCAGAAGCGATGTAATCAGGTCCCTATCTGCCGTGAGGGAATAATCCCTTATACCTTTTATTAACCCGTCATCGCATGTACCGCAATTGTGGGGGCCCCGCTGCTTCCCGCCACCGACGGGATCACAGGTAAGGTGCACTGGAGAGTCCTGCAGGATCTCAAGGACACTCCAGAGATATGGGGGGCGGTATGCCCCGCGCTTCCAGTACCACTCCAGATCGGTCCGGTTCTGAACTGTGCATGGATTTAGGGATATCAGATCTGCATAACGTGTTGCGGCCGGAATTGAGGTTTTCATATCATCAATTGCCTCCTTTTCGGTCAGAAAGAGCGGTTTAAACAAGAGATAAGCTTTTACACCAGCACCTGACTCCCGTGCACGTCCCGCGGCATCAGAAAAATCAGAAAAACGAAACCCTTTTCTGATGCATTTTTCCCGGATCCCGTCATCTGATGTCTCGAGCCCGATCGCGCAGAACAGGGGAGTTTTCCAGCTGCCATTGTCGATTTCTGAGAGAAACAGTGCAACAGATTCTTCATGTACAAATTCAGGGCGGGTCTCTGCAATAACAACCTTGCCGTGAAATGCAGATGCAATCCGCTTCCTGGCACCTGGGGGAATTTCACGGGAGTCAAAAAAACTTCCCGAAGTAAATATTTTTACCATCTGGTAACCATCAGGTTTGTGATGTTCCAGTATCCATGCGAGTTGGGAGAGGATGTTTTTTTCATATGATTCCGGGGATAACTCACCAGAGTACCGTTCGTGCCGGTAGCTGCACATCAGGCACTGGTTCCAGCTGCATCCCGCTGTCTTAAAAATAATCGTGAGGCATTGGAGAATCGTGCCTTCAAACCGCTCTTTTCCACTCCAGCAGGCGAGCGGGCGGTTTAAAAAATCAGAAATCATTAACACTATAGTAGTAGACCTTAGGATAATGAATAAGTTCGTCCTGCCGGTGCTGGGACTTCTTTTTTTATCCGGTATCGTCTCTGCATACCAGATTGATATATCTGCACCCGAGACGCTCGCGCTGGGAAAACCTCTTATCGTCACCGGGACTACGACCTTTGGAATCGGCACCCCAATCGACGTGGTACTTTATTATCAGCTCACAACAGCTACGGAGATTAAACGTAAAATCGCCTATGTTCAGTCTGACAGGACCTTCCGTGTCATTTTCGATACAACGACCCTCAAAAAAGGGACATATAAAATTGAAGTGCCCGCGGATGCCCGGGGGGATTCAGTCACAACGCGTCTGGTGGAACTCGTTGACAGGACTGATGAAATTCAGCTTAGTTCACGACAGCAACAGCAATTTAATGGAAAACTCAGTCTTGCCGGTACGATAAAGGGAAACCAGAACTCCGGTATCCAGATAGAAGTGACGGCACCTGACGGGACACGGGTATTTGGGCCACAATATATCAGCACAGATTTTCAGGGATACTTTTCTGTTGAAGTGCCTATCACCCAGACTGGTATATATGATGCGAGTTTTACAGATGCGAATGGATTTGTCGGTACAATAAGCATATCAGTAACCGGGGAAGCTGCGATCCCATCGCCAACAGTGACCGGCATACCTGAAACAATATCGACCGAGCAAAAAGTTATTTCTGCCCATTCTCCTGCATCAAGGGATAACCCTGCTTATTTTGAAGTGAAATCCGGCTCCGGTACCATGAGTATATACACTTCGTCCCGTATTGACTGGGTGGTAGAATATATCGATGATCGCGGAACCCTGCATACCATCAATGAAAACGGTGCTCTGAATCCTGAAGAAATTATCATACAGGCACGGGGAAAGCCTATCTATGTGAAGGTATACCCATACAAATACTCTGACAGCGGGGAGGTCTTCCTGTATGGAGAGAATGCCCAGTCGGTGAGAGTCAGCCCCACCATCCCGGCAGGGTTCGGGGCCGGGTCTCTCTCCGGCACTATACCACCGGAGACACAAAAATCTCCCATGATGCTATTTCTGGGGATAATATCTCTTATGGTTATTACCGGTTTGAGAAATTCTTGATATCTTATATCCCTAAAAAATCTAATCCCATTAAGTTATTTTGAGCGATCCTTCCAAAGAAGCATTTTTTACATAAAAGACCAAATGGGTATGTTACGTGCCGGGGTAGTCTAGTCCGGGAAGGCGTTGGTCTTGAAAACCAATGGTGCCCTGCACCTCAAGAGTTCAAATCTCTTCCCCGGCGTCACCATTTTATATTTTACCGTCTTAAATGAACAATTTAAAATTATTATGATTATTGTCAAAAGGGTGTCATGGATTTTTAAAAATTCTGAAAGGGCCTTTGCATTGCATCACTGTTTTTATGTGGTTGAAGCTCCCACATTATACGTCAGATATTTGAGGGTCATCGATGTGTGTGGCAGTTCCCGCTGAAGTACTGGAGATTAAAGAGGGGAATATCGGGATCGTGGACTATGGAGACCTTAAGCAGGAAGTCCGGCTCGATCTTGTCGATGTAAAAGTCGGCGAATATGTTCTTGTCCATGTTGGTTTTGCTATCCAGCGGCTCTCCCGCGAAGAGGGGCTGGAAACCCGGGAAGTGTTCCGTCAGGTGTACGCTGCACTGGAGGAGTGATGCACGAGTACAGCATCGCGTATGACCTCTATGCAACAGCACGCAAAGCCGCAATTGAAAACCATGCGGACCGTGTTAATAAAGTATGCGTGGATGTCGGAAAGATGGCGATGGTAAACCCCGATCAGGTGATCTTCCTTTTTGATGCAATCAGGGAAGATGACCCACTTTTTGACCAAACGGTGCTTGAATGCAAGGATGTGGCACCGGAGACGAAATGTTCCTGCGGATATAAAGGAAATGAAATTTTTGTCTGCCCAAAATGCGGGGCGCTGCCAGAACTGATCAAGGGAAGGGAGATCCTGGTCACAAACATCGAGATCGAGGTCGATGATGCATGAAGGTCACACTGATGCATGGAGCCGGCGGGGAAGCAATGGGGGAACTGCTTCGGACGCTCACGAAGTTTTCCCATAATAATGCCGGCGGGATTGGGCTCGAGGCGCTTGATGACGGGGCAGTGATCCCGTTCAACGGGCAAAATCTTGTTTTTACAACGGATTCCCATGTTGTCCGCCCGATCTTTTTTCCGGGCGGGGACATTGGCAGGATATCCGTGTGCGGGACAATTAACGATCTTGCGATGATGGGCGGGCGCCCGATCGCGCTCTCCTGCGGCATGATCATAGAAGAAGGTTTTGATGTTTCAGATCTCGCACGGATCGTTGCGTCCATGGATGAAGCGCTCGGGGAAGCGGGTGCAAACCTCGTAACAGGCGATACGAAGGTGATGGAGAGGGGAGCTCTTGACGGGATTACAATTAATACTGCAGGGATTGGTGTTGCGGATACTGTTATACGAGACAATGGCCTGCAGCCCGGTGACAGAATCATCGTTTCCGGCACACTGGGAGATCACGGTATTGCTATCATGGTGCACCGCGAAGGATTTGATCTCGGTGAGCAGATAAAATCAGATGTGGCACCTCTCTGGGGTATGGTAGACAAGGCACTTGCCTCCGGGACAATTCACGCGATGAAGGATCCCACAAGGGGCGGGTTTGCAAGCGCGATTAACGAGATGGCAAGGAAAAGCAACGTGTGTGTCCGGATCCGGGAAGAACATCTCCCGATCCGGAAAAGCGTACAGAGTGCCGCCGGCATGCTCGGCATTGACCCGCTCGAAGTTGCCAACGAGGGAAAGGTTGTTATGGGCGTTCCGTCTTCGGACGTGGATGCAGTTCTTGCTGCCCTTCGTTCACACAAATACGGCAGGGATGCTATGGTTGTGGGTAACGTGACAAAAGGCGCCCACGTAATCATGGAGACATCAATCGGGGGTGAACGTTTTATTGAGCCCCCCCTTGGAGACCCGGTTCCAAGAGTCTGCTAAAAATATTTATTCATCAGTCGTTTTTCTTATCTGATATAATTCATTAATAGATCGAGGGCTTCCCATTCGCGTTTCCCGCCGCACTTCCGGACAATCCCGGCATGATAATCGATCAGTCGTTTTATTGACGGGTCCCGGTTGATCGCATACCGCGTCGCATGGACCGTTGCCTCAATAATGCTGTTGAACCCACGGTTTACCGGCCGGACTGTGGGTGATATAATCTCTTCGTGCAATGGTGACAGGAGAGCAGTTAACGATTCAGTGCCCCGGTGCTCGATCGTAACATCGAATGCCTGCCATGCATCAGCATGTGCAAGCCTGTGCATCTCCCTCCCGTTGACCAAAACCGAAAGAAACGCAGTCTGCGCAAGATCAGAAAATGCAGTGGTGACATATAAAACCGGATCCTGGACTATATTGGCTACCACCCACCCTTCGCTCTCAATATTGCGCGCAGTATGGCTGCCGGAGAAAAGCACCATGGAAAACCGGCCGCCCCGAAAGAAGACCCCCATCGGTGCGGCATTGAACCGGGTGCTCGCGATTACTTCGTTAATTCCTTCGTTCAGGAGTCCCATTTCCAGCCCTCACCCAGCGCGATGTATATGGCGGCGATGATGATGTCTGCAGTTGAACCCGGGTTAATCCCCTGTTCAATGCATTCGGCATCGAAACTCTCCAACGAGGCCTTACCGTCGAGGACGTCCCGGGCTCGCCGGACCACGCGCTGCGCAACTTCAATACCATGCTCCTTTATGATGAAGGTATCCGGTTCTGAAGCTAGCAAAATAAGAAATGCCTTCACAATGGCTTTGCGTCCATTGCCGTACGATTTCAGGAGATCCGCCCCGCGCCGTGTCAGTCGGAACCCGGTCACCCATTCGCGGGCAACCATGTCGTTTGCTGCAGAATGCTGCATCACATCCAGGAGGGTCATATCACGGTCACGCAGCATCTGCAGCGACCGGGGGTCATGAACGTCCAGTTCGTCAGTTTTATACATCCGTACGCTGGTCATCTGGAATGCCTTGTAGAACGCTACTGCATCAGACACATCGGTCTTTGCGACTGCGTCCTGTGCACCTGCAATATCCCCCCCATACACGAGCGGGATGAGCAGGATGAATGCACCGAAATGGGTGTTGCCGCCTTCATGGCAGTTTGTGGCCTGAACGGCATGCCGGATAATCTCCCCGATCCTCCCGGCTCCCCGCTCTGCCTCTTCAAGTGCAGGCCGGGAAAAAATTGTAGAAGCGAGGAAATGTTCAAGGAGGGTCTGTTCATAATCATGGCAGCGGTCGACGTTTCCGGGTTTGGGATACGCGCAGACTTCCAGCATCATCGCAAGCTGCGCCCGTTCAACCCGCGTCATCATGTGGCATGTCATAAAACACACGGCCCATTATCGTATCAGAGAGCTCACGTTTCAGGCGCATATACTCTTTGCTTGTGAGCCCTTCCTGCTTGATTGTCATGTCACGGAACATGCAGGGTGAGGACGTCTTACAGCACCACACAAGGCTGCCAAAACAGGTATGCTGCCCGGAATTCAGCGGGCTATTTTTTACTGCTTCAGTCTTAATTTTCAAAAACTCTTCTTTGGAGATCCCGATCCGTTTCAGTGTCGGGATTAGGGGGCAATCCTTAACCGGCATGCAGCAGAACGTGAGCGCCCGTATATCCCCGCCACGGCATAGCTGCTTGGGGGAGTTGTACCAGCCCTGTTCATCCGAGTACCGTGTAATGGCGGCATCGATCCCTGCAAGCGTCCGCTCATCCGATTTCCGGGCAAGCGATACAAGGTCGGCCCCGTGAGAAAACATCTCCTTTGCGGTATCAAAGGTATTAATAGAGTTGTTTGCAATCAGCATCAGGGGGCAGCTGTTACGGATCTGCCGGAGTTTTGCATGGCCGGCATCCATCAGGTCGATATGGAGGATATCGGCTCCGGCACTCCAGAGTTTGCGGGCAAGCAGCCGGTCATCAGCTGCGACCCCTGCCCGTATCTTGACAGACACGGTGACATGCGCTGACCTGAGGGCTTTGACGACTTCTGTGAGTTTTTTTGGGTTGTGCAGGTAATGTTCCCCACAGCCAGCCTCAACCATTGCCCTCTGCCGGCAGTGCGCATCGATCTCATAGACAACCTTGTCCCCGAGTAATTCCGCGATGGTCTTATAGGATTCAGGGGCACTACCTCTGAGATTTAACCCGAAAACCACATCGCTCCCTTTCATGTTTTTAATCTGGGTGCCGAGTTCCTCAACGGGATCATCGTACAGGAATTCTTTACGGTCTCCGGATGCAACGACTGCATGTGCAGCAGCGAGAGTCCGCTCATCAATGGAATACCCACCAATGAATCCAGCCCCGATATGGGGAGCGAGGGCAAGCACATAACCGGTATCAACGATGCCAGCCATTGATGCAACAGCGATCGGTGTCCGGACCACCTTGTCATTGATGATAAGGCCGAACCTGTTGAAGGATTCCATCATGGATTCATATCATTTGATTCACAACAGAGAAATTACTTTGCATTAATGAGGGTTATAACCGATCAAGGTAATAACCGTCGCGGGATTTGGGAAGGGGGACATTTTGCCGGGCTTCCTCAAGACTGATCCCGGGTTTGTCCCTGAAATACCCTGTTACGGCTGCCCAAGGAATGAGGTATGCCTCGCTTGCTTTGCCTGCACCAAACCTGAATTCGATGGCAAGGAACCCGGTCCGCCCGGTCCTTTTTAAAAAATCAGAAATTGCATCGATCTGGTGGATACCTTTTTTATCCGAGTGGAAATGCTGTGAAAAATAAATTTTTTTATCAAGGATTGATTTACATTCGATAGCAAGGTAATAGGAAGGGTTGAGCGAATCTACAAGGACGTCAACATACTGGCTGGAAAATTTGTGCTGTTTCAGGCGATAGGCAAAACCCTGGAAATGGTGGGTTTTGAAAAACCGGTTGAGACAATGGACGATCTCACGTTCAAAGTCACTCATCGATCTCCTATTGATCCTCTCTTTAAAAAAAACATTTGGTAAGAATTTTTAAGGATAATAGTAATACTATTTGTTATATGGGTATGATGGGAATGTTACTCGTTGGGCACGGGAGCTCGATGCCCTATAACAAGGAACTTGTAGAAGCCACAGGAAAGATGATCGCCGCACAGACTCAGGATTTTGTGGTCAAATGCGGTTTTATGAACATGAATAATCCATCGATTAAGGAATCCCTTGAATCTTTCCGTCATGAAAAGATCGATGCGCTGGTTGTTGTGCCCCTTTTTCTTGCAAAAGGCGTGCATATCGAAAAAGATATACCGGGCGAGATTGGATTTAAGGAGGGACAGAAAAAAGGGATATTTGTCTTGAACGGAAAATCCATACCGCTCGTTTATGCCGAACCGATCGGCAGTGACCCGCTGCTTGCAAGCCTGATGGTTAAAAATGCACAGAAAGCCCTGCAATACATCTGATTTCTTGTATGAACATGCTGGTACTTGATACCATACACGGCGGTGATATCATTGGCAGGGAATTTGCTACCCGAGGTCACAATGTCGATGTGGTGGACGTGTACCGGAACCAGAGCGCAGTGGATGTACCTTCAGCACTTGTCCGAACATATGACCTCGTGATTGCACCGGTCCATCTGGATCCTGGTCATCCCCTTTTAAAAAATCAGGTCTCACCGGTTATCTCCCACCACGAAGCGGTGCACCTGTTGCTTGATGGACAGGTTCCGCAGCCGATGGTTGAGATCACCGGGGCACGGGGTAAGACGACAACTGCGTTTGCCCTTGCGCATGTGATGCAGGGCACTGGTATCCTCCATACGTCCGCAGGAACAATTCAATACCCCGACAAAACATTGCTCGCAAAAAAGAGTATCACCCCCGCATCGGTAATCGCTGTTGCACGTAAAGCACTTGAGATCCGAGGGTGGCTTATCGTAGAAGAATCGCTTGGGGTTACCGGAGCCGGTTCGCTTGCGATAATAACCTCTACAGAAGACTATCACTGTGCTGCCGGAAAAAAAAGCGCTTTTGCAGAAAAGCTCAAATCGGTAAAAAATTGTAACTGTGTACTGCTTGCCGGGCCTCTTGAAAAAGGAACTGACGTGATGGTCAATGTCGGGGATATTGCTCAATGCCGGGGAACCGAATGCCATATCGATACCGGAAAACGGAAGGGGACTTTTGAAAACCAGCTGCTCCTGCTTGATGCTTACCGCACTCCCCTTATGCTCGCAGGGGCTGCCGCCTGCCTTATGGGTATCGATCCGGCGCCACTCTCAACATTTCAGCCGGTTGACGGAAGGATGACTATACGGTATGACGGTACCAGTACGATTATCGACAATTCGAACAGTGGCACAAATACCACAACTACCCTTGAGGCAGCAACATACGCCCGTGCAATTTCTGGCGGGGAGAACCTTACTCTTGTGATAGGACTTGAACCAGATGATGGTGCAGTCTGTGACGGATTTTCAGACGCCAATATCCTTGAAGCAATATATGTGGTCAATCCATCCAGTCTCATTGTCGTGGGGGATGTACTTGCCGGTGCACAAGGTTCAGAATTGGCCGATTCCCTGAAATTTACCCGTGTCTCTACCCTTGAAAAAGGGCGGGAGGTTGCCGTCAGAATGACCAAGAATGGCAGCATCGTGCTCGCAGTCAAAACATGGAGATGAAATATGAAATTCATGCATCCCCGCCCCAGCTCAATCGTTGCCGCGCTCTATACCGCACGCGACCTCGCAGTTGATGTCTCAATCCTCCACGGTCCTTCCGGATGCTCGTTCAAGCACGCACGACTGCTTGAAGAAGATGGCATGCGGGTGCTGACTACATCGCTTGCCGATAACGAGTTCATATTCGGCGGGCAGAAACCTCTCGAAGACGTCCTGCGGTTTGCAGAAACACGTTTCTCACCACATCGCATTGCCGTAATCGGCACCTGTGTTGCGATGATCATCGGTGAAGATCTTACATCTGCTGTTGAGAATGCCGGTATTTCAACGCCAACAATTGCCGTTGATATCCATGCAGGGTACCCTGAGAATATTGCCGGTGTGATTGCGACCCTGGAATCGGCAATGGCGGCAGGATGGATCAGTGGCGAGGAACTTTCGCGCCAGCGATACTTGCTTGAAATGGCAAACGAAGTTGAGCGTGTGCGCGGGGCAGCAAGCGTATCCTATATCGAACCATCGCGCGGGGATATGAAGCATGTTGCCGCACAGCGTCTCATTGAATGCGCACGCAGCGGGCAGAAGGGCGTAGCAATCCTGAATGCCAAGAAGGAAACGGCATACATGTTTGCCGATGAACTGATTGCACTCCACGATGCCTGTCCTGATGCTGACATCACATATATAGCAAATCTCGCCGATCGCGGACTCCCCAAGGTGCGGGCGGATGCAAAAAAAATCCGTGACGGACTGGCTGCACGAAATGTCGACTGCGAAATTATCGGGGCACTGGACGAATATGGGGCAAACGGGGAACTTCTCGGAAAACGGATTCGTGAACTTACCCCGGCATTCGCCCTCCTGTGCGGGGTACCGCACGCGATAGCCCCTGAATATACAGAGGGAATCGAGTGCTTCTCAATCACCAACGGGCCACGGCAGGTGGAACCGCTCAGGGCGATCGGGCACAGTCATGTGATTGTCGAGATCGATCTCCATCCCAAGACACTCGGCGTCAGGGAGATTGTACAAAGCGAGTTCGGGGCCGTGCTCCGGAGCCTTGCATGAAGGCAATCCTTATCACCGGTGACCGTTCAGGTAGCGGAAAGACGAGTATCACACTTGCCCTTGCCGCGCTCCTTTCAAAAAAAAACTGTGTGCAGACCTTTAAAGTGGGAATGGATTACATCGATCCTTCCTACCTTGCGGCAGCATCCGGGCGCCCGTGCCGGAATCTCGACAGTTTCACGCTCAATAAACGCCAGATACGACAGATCTTCAGCTATGGTTGCCGCGGCGCCGATATCGCACTTGTGGAAGGAGTAAGAGGGCTTTATGAAGGGGCAGAGGCGATGAGCGATATCGGCAGCACAGCATCGATTGCAAAAACCCTGGCACTCCCGGTTATTCTTGTTGTCTCCGCACAAAGCATCACCCGGAGTGCTGCGGCTATTGTCCGGGGGTTTGGGGTTTTTGACCCCGATATTAATATTGCCGGTGTAATCCTGAACAATGTAAAGGGGGGGTCCCATACAAAAAAGGCCTCAATTGCCATAGAACATTACTGCGGGATTCCGGTGATAGGTGCCATACCCCGCATGGAAGAGATGCACCTGACCATGAGGCATCTTGGACTTATTCCCTATCGGGAAGGTTTGGCCCAAAGCGACTTTGAATCACGGGTAGCAGTAATCACTGAAACGATCGGCACTTATGTTGATCTCGGCCAGCTGCAATCACTCATGAAGGATATCACACCCACCCCCATGAAAAAAACTCCGTTTGACAAAAATCCCGTACGGGACGTGCGGATTGGGGTTGCACTTGACGAAGCGTTTAACTTTTATTATGCCGATCTCTTTGACATTCTTCCTGCTCTGGGTGCAGATATCGTCCCTTTCAGTCCCATCCATGACCGGCTTCCGGAGGCAGATGGCTACATCATAGGTGGGGGTTACCCGGAACTCTTTCTCAAAGAGCTGGAAGCAAACGACCGGCTTCGGGAAGCGATACGGGAAGTGTCAAACAATGACATTCCGGTATATGCTGAATGCGGGGGCCTTATGTACCTGACCAAACGGATGACTCTCAAGAAAGGCTGGCAGGGGGCAGAACAAGATTCCTCGGTTGAAATGTGCGGGGTATTTTGTGGAGAAACGAGTATGCCGGAAAAAAGGATAGTAAGCTATGTTGCAGGAATTAGTTCTTCGGATAGTCCGGTTGGTCGTGCATCGTTCCGCGGGCATGAGTTCCATTATTCTGATGTCACGCTGGAACCATCCACCCGGTATGCCTACCGTCTCTCGCGGGGAATCGGAATTCGGGACAATCTTGATGGTGCAATAACGCACCGTACGCTGGGGAGTTACACACATCTACACCCTCTGGCAAGCAGAGGGATGTTACAGCATTTTGTTAACAACTGCCGGGACAAGATCTAAATCCAGTGGGGAAAATCTTCGTCCTTAACAAAATTTTAGATCCATATCAAGCTTTTTAAAAATAAACCTGGGAAAGCCATGGGAATTTTTTTTGTTTGGTAACCTGTCAGGATTTTGTCGTGGTTCCATCTCTTTCAAAATCCACAATTTTATCAACAAACGCTGACATCTGGGATAGAATTACCGGATCCAACCCTTTTTCTACACAGAGAAAGATCCCGGATACATCCGAGAGCTTTAGTTTGTTGACGACAAAATGGAGAAACTTGGACGCTGTGGCGGCAGGAATGTGGATAAGGAGCATGCTCACCGAATCAAACATGATGCATTTTTTCACCGGGAATCTGTTTGAGCAACTCGGTGATTGCGATCCCGAGATCGGTGAGGTTTGCAGGGTTATTGACAAATTTTACCCGGGAATTCGGTTCACATACCCCGCCTGAATACTGGGTTACGGCATCAATTACAAAAAATTTCTCCTGATCGATCCCTTCCTTTGCATAGGTCTTTGCAAGGATTTGATACGGCTGGTTCATGGTGATGATGGGGGGGTACATCCCCGCTCAACAATATTTTTTATGACAGATATATTCATGGCATTGATCATTTCGGGTGGAGCGAGCATCAGGTAAAGGAAGCTGTCATCCTGTATATCGATTTTGACGGCACCTGCCACAATTTCACTTCCCGATAAAAAAATTGTCTGAATTCATCAGGTATTTCTTCGCGTTCTTTTGAAACCTTTTCTGCAAGTTCCTCAAGGTTGACGACCATCTTCTCAATATTATATGCCTGGATCTGGATCTGCATCCGGATATCCTCATCATCATATTCCCCGTCTTTTACGTGTGCTGCAATTATCTGGAGATTGTTTTTTGTAATTTCAAGGGGTTTGTTTATCCTCATGACAGATTCACTCATATAAGCAATAAGGGCAATTTTCCTGTCTTCTGCTTTTTTCTGGTCCCTGATATCAACAAAACTCTCAATAAGGTAGTCCTTTCCTTTCATCGGAGCTCTTGCAACCGTTTTTAAAATCGGCACCGTCTCCCCTTTTGCATTGATGAGGATGCGCTTGGTGTTTTCGATGGTTTTGTGAAGATCAGTAATCGGGCACTGACCGCAGTGTGCCGGACAGACAAAATCATGGCATACATGATCTACCAGTTTTTCTTTAGGGATACCTATCATAGCCTCTGCAATCGGGTTTGCATCCATGATTGTATGGGTTTCTGGATCCACAATCAGGATCCCGGTCTGAATTTTTTCAATACCATCCTGAAAACATCATCAGAGGTTTTATCCTCTTTTCCCAATGAGCCTGATATCAAACCTTTCTTTTTCATGTCCCACCAACCTGATGATACCAGTATTATATAAACCGCACTAAATATTTCCCGTTCTGTCGACTGATGGAGTCTAATTCTGCACCTCTATTAGGTGATTGAGAAAGTCCCTGTGCCAGAAAATTGCAAAAAAAAATAGTACAAAATTTTTTCCTTTCTCTCATTCAGATCAACCCGGATAAAGAAAACTACAAAACAACAGACACCCCACCTTAACCTATGATAATATACATCGATGGGAAATACCTCCCCGATGATCAGGCAAAGATCTCGGTGTTTGACCATGGGTTCCTGTACGGTGACGGGGTGTTTGAGGGTATCAGAGCCTATAACGGCCGGGTGTTCCGGTTAAAGGAACATCTTGACCGGCTGTATGATTCGGCAAAGACAATCGACCTGCATCCCCCGCTCTCAAAGGATGAGATCGCGGAGGTCATCTGCGAGGTACTACGGAAGAATAAGCTGGAAAATGCCTATATACGCCCGATCATCAGCAGGGGTGTCGGCGATCTCGGGCTTGATCCCCGCAAATGCCCGAAACCATCGGTCATCGTTATCGCGACCAGCTGGGGCGCAATGTACGGCGACCTCTATAATAAAGGATTAAAGGCAATCACGGTTTCAGTCCGGCGGAACCCGGCAGAAGCGCTTCCTCCGAATGTAAAAAGCCTCAATTACCTTAACAACATCCTCGCAAAGATCGAGGCGAATTACAAGGGTGGCGACGAAGCGATCTTCTTTGATACCAACGGGTATGTATCTGAAGGTTCCGGGGATAACCTGTACGTTGTGAAGAATGGGGAGATCTTCACCCCGTCTACGCTCAACAACCTGCGCGGGATAACCCGGATAGTACTTCTGGAGATCGCAAAGTCAATGGGAATCACGGTTAAAGAGCAGAACCTCGGCTATTTCGATCTTTATTCCGCAGACGAGATGATCTGCACGGGTACGGCGGCTGAAGTCGCACCGATCACTTGGGTAGACGGGCGTATCATTGGCAATGGCACACCCGGGCCGGTCACCCGGCAGCTGATGGCGGCGTTTAAGACCGTCACAGAAAAAGAAGGCACCCCGATCCATAAAAAATAAAAACAACAGTATCTCCCAAATCTTTTTATTCGGTGCAATGCAACTAGTAAAAACGTCTGCTGCTATAGTGTAGTCCGGCCAATCATGCGGGCCTTTCACGCCCGCGACTGGGGTTCGAATCCCCATAGCAGCACTTTTCAGGTCGGTTGGAATTTAATTATGGATTGTTCCTGCGTTTTTCAATTCTTTCCACCAGTAACTACTCTATTCTTTTATAAGGTGCACGATTTTCGCCGGTCAAATTGATGAACTCTATCCGCTCTCTAAAATAACAGGACAACTTAATTGAATATGCCGGATAATCTCTATCCGTCAGGACATCTGATGACCGATTTTAGGGCCGCATGGGATCAAGAGTATGGATCCCGCGGTCAGTTGTGGGGAGGAAACACATTGTCCCCACCGGATATTCCGGCTGGTTCCCGGGTACTTGAGATCGGGTGCGGGAGCGGAAAGACGGTCGGTGCACTCATGAATCGTTCTTGTGATATTACAGCAATCGATTTTTCAAAAAAAGCAGTCCGGATGAGTCACCGGATCGTAACCAGGCATCACACCGGAGATGCTCTTGTTGCCGATGCACGTTTCCTTCCCTTTATTAATGATACGTTTGACATTATTGTTGCCATCCATGTCATCGGCCATATGCAGATGGAAGATCGCCAGATAATCGCTATAGAATCTGCACGTGTCCTTAAACCTGGCGGAAACCTGTTTTTTTCAGAATTTTCTGTCAATGACATGCGCAAGGGGTCCGGGAAAGAGGTGGAAGAAGCCACGTATCTTCGGGGTGGCGGGATTATTACCCATTATTTTACAGAACCGGAAATTAAGGCTCTTTATTGTACACTCTCCCATCAATCCATCATTACCCGCTACTGGAAAATGCGGGTGAAAGGCAGGGACCTGTTGCGAGCTGAAATTGTTGCGATATTTTCTAAACCTTAAATTTTTTTTGGATGCTGAAATTTCACTCCTTTATTGTCTGATAAATTATCAGATGGTATTTTTCCGGTATCGGAATACCTTTCGGATCAAAGAAAACCTGTTGTACTCATGTTCATATAGAAATCATTCCAACCTTAAGGGCAGGCATGCTGCTATCCATACTTGAATTTTTTATTCATATTGACCAGAACCTTTACTCTGTAATCCAGCAATACGGGATGTGGACATATCTAATACTCTTTTTAATCATCTTCCTTGAAACGGGTTTTGTGATTACACCTTTTTTGCCCGGAGATTCCCTGCTCTTTGTGGCCGGTGCATGTGTTGCGAGCGGCCTTCTGGAGATTCAGTGGCTGCTTGCCGCTTTCATACTCGGAGCGGTTCTTGGGGATACCGTAAACTACTGGATCGGCAACTTCATCGGTTTGAAGGTTCTCCAGTTAAGGTTCCCGAATATTATGAAAAAGGAGTATATCGACCGCACATATGGTTTTTACGAACGGTATGGGGGCATGACAATCTTTGTCGCCCGTTTTGTGCCGCTCATACGCACATTCGCGCCATTCCTTGCCGGAGTCGGCTCGATGGATTACCGCAGGTTTCTCATCTATAATGTGATTGGCGGCGTAGTGTGGTCGGTGGGTGTGGTGCTTGCAGGGTATTTTTTCGGCACCCTGCCCATTGTCAAGCAAAACCTCAACCTCTTAATTTATCTCGTGATACTTGTGACGGCAGCGACCATTATTGTGATAATTGCCGGGCTTGTATCCGCGTACCGGAACCCGCCTACAAAACCTGGATAAAAATAAATCAACAGCATCAACACAAAAATTAAAAAAGCCTCAATAAAAAAATCATTTTCCTTTTGTCCTGGTGATGGTAAGTCCCTTATTATCCACCCTGGTGCTGATTGCAACCGAAAGTCCCATGGGTTTTATCAGTTTCTCAAGAGCCTTTCGATCCTTTTTTGTAACCACTGCAATCGACGGGCCCACCGAGCTCATACCAACAAATTCGAGACCTGCTTCGCGCAACAGGCTCATGTAATGGTAAATCCCGTAACTATGGTGCTCCACCTCAGCCCGTTTGGATCCCCGAAACTCAATCTCCCAGATGATATCGCCAATCTTTTGTAAGTCTCCCCGCTCGAGCGCCGGGATAAGATCCATGAGGAACAGATACGCTTTGAGCTCACGGTCCCGGTAATCAAGGGTCCGGGCTTTATTCATAAGCAGGTCAAACTCCTTGGTACCTGCAGATGAAATATCCGTAGGCGGGATAACGATATGCACGTGCCTGCCCTCTGCAAACGGATGGTGGTAGACAAGTGCCAGTTCATCGCCCATCACCGCCATGCCACCATGGGTGCTTACTGCGGGACCCACGCCGGTCTCAAACCCGAACGCGATGGTTCCGTCAGCGGTCTCTTCCACATAGTTATGGCCGATCAGTGTGCGCAACTGGCTGTTGGTGAGCGGTGAGCCAACCGCTTCATTGAGCGCTGTGGCAACGGCGATCATCACTGTGCTCGTCGACCCGAGACCTACATGTTTGTGCTGGTGATCGGTCGCCCGTATACGGAACCCTCCCTTGTATCCTGTTGCTCTTTTAAAGACTTCCACAAAATTTCGGATGATTGGTCCACGGTCGTAATCAATCGTGAGACCGGTTTTGGTGCATTCTGCTACAGCCATGCAATAACACTGGATAGCAAACCCGATCCCGCCACCTCCCGGATGGTCAGGAGCAAACCGGTTCATGTCTAGCACGGTCAGGTGGATGCGGGCTGGAGCAACGACGGTTATAGTCCCTTTGGATGGCTTGAGAGCGTACTTCTTTTTCTCGTATCCAAGGGTTTTGATGATTGTTCCCGGTTGGAAAGTTTTAAACTCGTATTCCACAAGATCAAGGTCTCCGCCGCGTATCTTCATGGTTGCCATAGGTACCTCATAGTATACAGACTGGTTAAAGATTTTCTGGTTTGTTACAATCTCTAAAATGTGTTTTTTTAAAAGTTGTTATCGGATTTCATGAGGACGTCCTGATAGCCACGCCGTCAAATTCCGCGACGGGGCTATCTCCTTCATAGACCATGACTCGGAACGTGGAATATCTTCCATTCTCTGCAACCAGTTCCGCGATCGCTTCGAGATCCCCTCTTGCCGGTGCGATATACTGGATGTGAATTGAGACTGCGACACGATGAACCGTCCCGGCATTTGCTGCCATCCCAAAAGCATGGTCAGCAAGAGAGAAAACTGCCCCGCCGTGAATAACTCCATTTGGATTGTTCTTTTTTACAGAAGGCATGAACACGCGGGCATACCCATCCCGTGCTTCAATTACTTCCAGCTCCAGCAGCCGGGCAAATTCACTCTCATCAAAGACGGCGATACGTTCCTGCACTTTACCTGGTATGGATGTGTGGCTTGTGTGCAGGATTTCTTTTTTTGGATCTGAATACCTCACCATATAAAGAAAAGATTTTTTTATTTATCGACTCGGAACCGTGGTTTGAGAGATCCCAATAATGTGTTCATCATTTGTAATCCTTTTGCGAGTAGCTATACTTCTTTACCTCGCCCCCATGGGCAACAATATAGATCCACTCATAGAGGGATTTGAGTGAGCCGTACTGCTGGTACCGGCGCATGGAAAACCCGACTTTCATTGCGCCGTCAAATTTCAGTCTGCCCTGCTTCTTCATGCGGAGCGCTATTTCGAGATCATCGCCTGCATCAATGCACCGGTACATACCTGCACGGATAACCGCATCTTTTGAAAAAGCGGTATTGCACCCAAGGGTGTAATAGAAGATTTTCGTATAATATCCAATACGGGAAAAGGTGTTTGCAAATAAAAGCGAAAACGAATTTTTCATACTCTCTTCAATGGGGTACACCGGGCCGTAGAGCAGGACAACTGATTTATCTTCAAACCCTTTGTTGATCGTTTCTATCCATGTTGGTGGGATGATGCAGTCCGCATCGGTTGTAGCGACAATATCCCCTGTTGCTGCCATGATGCCGTCATTACGTGCTCCCCCTACTTTCCTGCTTGTCTGGACAAAGACCTTGTCCGCATATTTCCCTGCGATCTCGCGGGTCCTGTCTTTGGAACCCCCGTCAACAACAATGACCTCATACTCGCTTCTTGGCACGGTCTGGTGGCGGAGCGAGACCAGGCACTGGGCGATGTTCTCCTCCTCATTGAATGTTGGAATAACGACCGAGATCATATTAAACTCCTGTATGGTTTTTGATGGTTGCGGATATTAAGGATAATGCCAGGGCAGATTTGTCAGGTGGCGGGGCTCTCCTTTATAAAATCTATCACCCTGCGTATGCACCCATCCATATTCAGGTACTCGAACTCTGCAAACCTTCCGACAAGCGGAATACCGGCTGACATACAGTAGTCTTTTACAATCCGGATATTTTTCTGGTAATCAAGGTCATATACAACATAAGCGAACGGCTGTCGCATCACATGCGACCGGATAATGCGGTCTTTGGTGATTATCCCCATCTTTTCGAGTGTTTCCGTCACTTCCAAGATAAGATCCGCATCAGGGATATGCGAGACTTCATCGCCGGACTGGTGGGTGATCTCGGCAAGGATCGAGCTGCAGCCTTCCGGGGCAGCATGCGGGCTGTAAGTCGAGGGAAACGAGATCCTGTTTGTCCTGCCCAGCGTGATCTCAGGGACATAGAGCCACGAGATTGGGGGGACTTCCCCTTTTACTTCAAGCGCGATGCACACAAGCGAATTGTATACGAGATCGCTGCATGCCTGCCGGACATCCAGGGGGACATTTGACAGGCAGGGCAGGAGGTGCTGGACCGGAATTGTTGAGATGCAGCGATCTGCTTTTACTACGTTGCTGCCATCACTGATGGTAAACCGGGAACCATTCTTCCGGATTGAGTTGACAAAAAAGCCAGTCCGGATACGGTTTTCAATCGGCCCGGCTATAGCATGGATAAGCGCTTCGATACCGCCATCCAGCGGATAGGAGAAGACAGCCTGATGGGAATAACCCTCTGTCGGAATCCCTATCGCAGATTTGATCACATCTTCAACCGGTGGGCGGGGGATCCGCCCGTCAACCCAGTGCTGGGACATCCGGTCCGTCGGGTATTTCCAAATCTTCTCATTATACGGCACCATGTAGCACTCGGCAATGCCCCTGCCGAATGTGTAATAAATCCACTCCTTAAAATTTGACGGGTGTGGCATGGATCCTGTTTCAAAGGCGATCTGTGCTTTTACAAATTCATTGATACAGAAGAACCGGTCCTCGGGAGGAAGGTCAGAAAGGCCATTCTCGAAAGGGTACTTCACATATCGTCCCTTGTAAAAAATTCTGGTATTCCGGTTGTTGCGCTCTTCATTGCCCGCAATCATCCGGCGCATGAAGCCAAGCACTTCCTCATCCCGGGAGAAGATGATATGGGATCCGCCAGTATCAAACGTGAACCCATTTTCCTGTACCGAACGACACAGCCCGCCAGATTTTTGCTCCGCTTCAAGCACGATAACATCGTCGCCACGTTCATGGAGGAGCCGGGCAAGCGTAAGTCCTGAAAGGCCTCCTCCCAGAATTGCTGTCGTCACTATAAAAATAAGTTGGAGGTGAAGGGTATTTAGTGTTCACTCTTGTATTGAACGACAGGTAACAGATTAAAAAATTTATTTCTGGATATACCATCCGGTCATTGTCTCGTCAAGCACTTTCTCATCGGTCTTCTCTGTTACCATGCTGACAATAACCATCGCTGCTACCGATATGATAAAAGCAAAAAATGAGAAGTGCATTGGCAGAGGTGCAATCTTAAAGTAGGAGATGCCGCCAAAGACCAGCGATGCGACAAGGCCAAGCGCCATGGATGCGAGCGCTCCTTTCCGTGTTGCACCACGCCAGTAGAGCCCGGCAAGCAGCGGGACGGAAAACGTGGCAAACATGATGCCGATACCTGCCCAGATAAGCCAGACCAGCATGTCGGGCGGGTTGAGTGCAAGCAGCAGGGTGACAACACCGGCAAGGATGACGGATATCTGGCTGACGAGCAGCACCTGCTTATCCGGTGCATCAGGCCTGAGAATTTTCTTGTAGATGTCCCATGAAAAATAAGTGCCAATCGTAAGCATGAGACGGTCAGTGGTGGACATGACTGCAGCTAGCACGATGACAGCAAAGATGCCCCATAAAAACATGCTCGGCAATGCGTACTGGACCCCGTGCACAAAGATGAAGTCAGATGCATTCGGGATTTTGGGGAGCGTAATCATACCCTCTTTGACAAGGACGATACCTGCAAATCCTGCGAACTTTAATAAAAACATAATTGCCCCGTACACGACAAAAGCGATCAAGGGTGCCCATTTGAAGTATTTCACGTCTTTTGCACTGAGAATATTGTTGATGACATGGGGGGCACAGGCAAGCCCGACCGTGAGAAGGAGGAAAAAGGATACTATGTATGCCGGAGTAAATACCGCCCCGGCGCCCGTCACCCATGGATCCACATTTGTCGGGTTCACTACCGCCATCACTTCATTGATATGGGTGAACCCCCCTGCAGCCATGATGACGATGGGCGCCATGAGGACCACACCGATGATCAGCATCAGCCCCTGCACAAGGGTTGTCCACGCGACTGCATAGAGGCCCCCGATAACCGTGTAAATTGTCACAATCGCAGCCCCGATAAGCAGTGCCATCCAGTGAGGCAGTCCGAAAAGCCACATAAGTACGATGCTGATCGCAGTGTATTGTCCTGCGAGATAGATCAGTGATACGACAATGCCTGAGATAGCAGACAAGCCGCGGAGCTCTTTCTGGCTCTCAAACCGGTGAGCAAGATAGTCCTGCACCGTAAGGTACCCGGAGCTCTTGGCGACATTGTGCATCTTCACTCCAAAAAAAATGATACAGAACCCAATCGAAAGGGGGACGGCAAGCTGCTCCCAGATCGTCGGCCATGCAAATTTAAACCCGAGTCCGGAGACTCCAAGGAGCGACATCCCGGAACAGACCGACCCCATCATGAGCATTAAAAAGACCCAGAATCCGAGTGATCGCCCGGCGACAACATAATCGGACATGGAATGGATCTTCTTGGATGCCCATATGCCAATCCCAATCATTACGATGCAATAAAAAATCACAAGACTTACTGCAACGGGATCGATCATGCCGGGGCCTCCTTAAAAGAAAGACCCCAAAGGATCAGGGCGATCACGATGATGAGGACAGCGCCTCCTACACTTACGACTGTCAACAAGGGCAGGCCGAACATAATATCGGTAATAGTGTGCAGTGTGCTGACATATAACGCATTTGAAATTTACCGAGGGAGTTAAAAAATTATTACCTGAAAAAATGATAAATTTATACAATAATTCTATCAAAGACATCGGTCATACAGGCATTATAGTATATCTCCTGTTCAAGAGGGGATTATCAGTAATTATCAATAAAATTATATGTCCGTCATTGTCTGCCACTGGCGGACTTTTGCGATAAGTTCATCAGGACGTTTTGTGTTGATCCTGACACGACCGCGGTATACCGAGCCCGTATTTCCATCAATGGATATAATGTCACCTTCGCGCAGGGTTACAGATCCGATAGTGCAACGGTGACGCACCGGATCTATGGACAGCGTGATGCAGTTGACGATACAGACCTTGCCCAGTTGTCGTGCAACCACTGCAGCATGGGATGTCCTCGCCCCGCGGGCAGTGAGAATCCCGGCCGATTTGTCAATACCGGCAATATCATCAGGCGAAGCAGTCTCCCGTACAAGAATGACCGGCCCGGCATCGGCATCTTTTTCTGCACGGACACTGGACAACGCAATAGTTCCCTGAGCAACTCCTCCGGATGCAGAAATGCCTTTACCAACCGGGGGCTCTTCGGCCTGGACTGTCTGTATTCCTATAGATGTGAGATCGATGGATATGAGACGATCGAGCGCTTCAGAAGGGGAGATGAGCCCCTCTTCACAGAGATCCACGGCAATCTGCAGGGCAGCAAGCGGTGCACGCTTCCCGGTCCGGCTCTGCAACAGGTACAGCTTCCTTTCCTGCACCGTGAACTCAAGGTCCTGCAGGTCACGGAAATGAGTCTCGAGCCGGTTTCCGGTCTGGAGGAGCTCCTGGAATACATCCGGCATCACCTGAATGATATCCATCTGGGTCATCGCTTCCCGGTCTCCGGATACCACATCCTCACCCTGTGCACCAAACCGGAAGTCCACGAGCATCTCCCTGTTCCCGGTCCACGGATTTCTTGTAAAAGCAACCCCGGCCCCGGATGAGGCACCCATGTTGCCAAAGACCATCGCCTGGACGGTGACCGCAGTGCCTGTTCCGTCGTGCACTCTCATCGAGCTGCGGAACGCTTTGGCCTTCGGGCTTGCCCATGAACGGATAACACTCATGGTACACTGGACCAGTTGACGGTTGACGTCCCAGAGGCATTCCTGCTGGTCAGGCACAGTATAAACCTGTTCGTAAATCGTGCAGAGCGTCTTTAAGCTCTGGTAGTCAAGTTCACGTTCATCGGCCACCCCCTCTTTTTTGATCATTTCTTTTAAGGGTGTCGAGTAGCGCGTTGGAGGATGTGCAAAGATGCTTGTACCGTAATTCTCCAGAAAACGGCGGTAAGAATCGTAAACAAATCTCGGGTTGCCTGTATATGCGAGCAATCCGCGGACTGTGACCGGTGTGAGACCGACATTGAGGATCGTGTCCATGATCCCCGGCATCGAGACCGGGGCCCCGGAGCGCACTGAAACAAGGAGCGGGCGGCGTGCACCGCCAAACGTGGTGCCGGTCGCCCGTTCTATATGTGCCATTCCCTGCTGGAGAAGTTGGGGGACTTCTTCGCCAAGGACTTCTGCATTTTTAAAATATGACTGGCAGATATCGACCGGGAGCGCAAAGCCTGCGGGTACCGGGATGCCTAGGGCCGCCATGTCAGCAAGTCCCGCGGCTTTATTACCGTATTCTGCTGCAGGAACAACATTCTGCTGCCCGGGCCCGAACAGCGCGAGTCGTGCAAGTGAATCTGACATACTACGCGTTACCGATTCATTCCTTCGAGTATTGTGTCATGCATGATATAGACGGATTTCATCAGGGAATTGGTCGACTCCTCGATAATACGGGCGATCTCAAAATATACACGCAGCTCCTTGTAATCGGTGCTCTCAAAGATGATCGCCTTTTCGGTGAGGCGGAGCGCTTCATCGCATTCATGCTCAAGAGAGATAACGCGGTTTACTGCTGTCAGGAATTCCTGCATTTCCTCACGGCTGTAATCCTTGCGGATTCCTTGTGCCGCGATAAGCACCTTCAGGTACTCCTGCCCAGCCTTGACTGCCAGTTCAGCCATCGAAGCAAGTTTCCGGTTCACCGATTTTGAACTTGTGATTGACGGGAGCAGGGTTGTAAAGAAACATGCTTCTTCCAGTTCATCAAGCGCATCATCAGCAGCATCGATGAGCAGGAGGAAAAACTCGGCCTCCTCGATCCTTCTGGACAGGGCACGCACCTGCATGACGAGCTGGTCAGCCCGGCTCTCCCACTCTTTTGCCCGCTTTGCACTGCGTACAACAAAATCCGGATCGCCGGACCGCTGGATATGGAGGAGGGAATCGCGGACTGCTGTCCCGACTTCGATTAAAAGTGATGCATGGTCTATGCAGATCTCCACAAGCCCTTCGTGTGCTGAACGGAAATAGCGGAGCAGCTCTGCTTTGATCTCATCCTGTATGAGCAGGCGTGGGTTGTTTGCGAGGAAGCCGGTGGTTGCGGTCTTTAGCACCCACTTGAGATACTCAATACTGCGGTCCCGCCCGAGAAGCTGGTGGAGGGGCTCTCCATACCGGAGCGGGACTCTGGCTGCCAGTTCCAGTGCACCGTAAATGAGCTTGTCCCCGCCAAGCCTTAGAAATCCCATGTGCCCAACTTCCTTATCGGCAGCCCAACGCAGTACCGAGATACAGTCCTTGTTGAGCAGGAAATTGCGCAGCTGTTTGCGTGCACGGTTCCAGTCGATCAGAAAGACTATGCGGGAGCCGAGATGGGAGAGAAAACCGGCAAGGTCGGCATCGTTTGCAGCAGTATAGGTCCCGACCGAGAGATGGTACACCTTCTTCTCAAACTGCCCGGTGCCCCGGCGGGAAAGGGTGTCCTGCCAGCGCACCTGCCAGCCTTCAAAGAGGCTCTGGAAGAACTCAAGGCGCTGCATATGGATATCGGTATATACAACCGAGACCGTTTTTTCCTCCACGTTCACGACAAGCACATGCGCATCGGTTACCCCGATATCGTTCTGGATCAGGAGTTTGTTCCCCGTGCGGGTTGCTGTTGTACCAAGGCCCGGGTGATCGAACCGGAGCGGTGAAGTCCGGTTGACACCTGCCATGAATGCACGGACAAGCACATCGTCACCGGCACCGAGCATGTAAGTCATAGCACCATCGATGGTTTCTTTTGATAGTTCGGTCTGCAGCTGGTTGAGGGCGCGGTGGAGGTCCATGACAAGAAGGTGGAGACTGTCTTGCGATCCCGCATCCCCCGATGTAATCGTGGTGATTAGGGTTGATGAGATGGTGCCCTCAGGTTCTTCATGGAGCGTTGCAAGCAGGGAATCCTTTCTTTTAATAAAACTCTGCGCTTCGTCGCGCCCGTGCGCAGTAAAGGGGGCGATCATCTCCTCCATGCAGTCCCATATAGCCGAGAGGATATCAGTCAAAAAGGGGACAGAATACAATTCCCCATCGATTCGTTGCGCACCCAGTACCACGGTGTCATACTGCTCGGATTCTATACCCGCAGTTTCGCGCTCTGTCCGCATCGTGGGCAAGGCACGTTCAGGATGGTCTGCCCTTTCCTGTGCTGTCTGGAGGAGAGTGAAGAAATATTTGATCCGGTCATTTGCCAAAAGCGCCCGGTTCACGAGCACCGGCAGGAGAAGCCCGTCTTCACCAAGTTCCTGAATGATAATCCGTTTCTCGGTCATCTGTCCCAATCCTGTATTGCACTTTTTTTCGGATGGTTTTAAATTACCTGCATGGTGTTGATAAACATTGGGAGTAAGGGGACCTACAAAATAGTTTTGTAGGAATTTTACGCACAGGATGAATCTGGCAATGATTTAGGCATAATTAATACATTTATTGGTGTATTACCAGTCTTTTTGGTTTGACTTGAGTACCATAAAAAAGATCAATTCGGTATTTATTTAAAAAATCTTTGGGATTATTTTGTACTTGCTATGGTCTTTGATCCCCGCAAAATTCCAATCCGTCCTGTCCTGACAAGCTCCTTTACCCCGAATTGACGGAGCAGCTTTTCAAGCGCATCGATCTTACCGGTATCTCCAGTAACCTGCAGGATTAGCGATTTTGCGCCGACATCGACGATCTGGGCGCGGAAGATCTGGGCGATCTGCATGATCTCAGCCCTGCCTGCGCCCGGCTCTGCATTCACCTTGATGAGTGCGAGTTCGCGTTCCACCCGCTCGTTTTCCGTCAGGTCAGTAACCTTGATTACATCGATCAGCTTGTTGAGCTGTTTCATCACCTGCTCGACCTTTTCATCGTCACCGATAACGACAATGGTGATCCGGCTCGTACCCGGTTCCTCGCAGGTGCCCACTGCCAAGCTCTCGATATTGAACCCGCGGCGGGAGAATAGACCGGTAACCCGGGAGAGAACGCCCGCTTTGTTCTCAACAAATACTGCCAGTGTATGCGGCTTCATGTCGGTTCATGCCCCCCAATCATCTCATTGATCGCAGCACCTGCCGGGACCATGGGGAAGACGTTCTCCTCCCTCTCGATTCGAAAGTCCATCACAAACGGGCCGTTGCAGTCAAGAGCCGCCCTGAGCGCCGGGAGCACATCATCGCAGGACTCTACCTTGATCCCTTCAATGCCATACGCGTTTGCAATCTTCACAAACTCGACCGGCGGAAGTTCTGTGAACGAATACCTGCGGTCATAGAAGAGCTCCTGCCACTGCCGGACCATCCCAAGGTACATGTTGTTGAGGATGGCGATCTTGACCGGTATGTTGTTGGCTGCAACCGTCCCCATCTCCTGGATGTTCATCTGGATGCTCCCATCACCTGCAACATCGAATACGGGCAGGTCCGGTCTTGCAAAATGCGCCCCGATTGCTGCGGGGAACCCATAGCCCATAGTACCAAGACCGCCGCTCGTGATCCAGGTCCGTGGATTTTTGAAATTATACCATTGGGCAGTCCACATCTGGTTCTGGCCCACTTCGCTGACGATAATGGCATCGCCTTTAAGAAGTTCGCTCATCTGCTGGATGATAAACTGGGGGCGGAGCCTGCCATCTTTTTTGTATTTGAGCGGGTGGTGCTGCTTCCAGTGCTTTATCCGTTTTATCCACGAATCTTTTGCGCCGGTCTTCTTAATCGACGCAAGCATATCTTTTATCACAGATTTTGTATCTCCGACTATCGGGACATCAACGCGCTTGTTCTTGCCGATCTCGGCCGGGTCAATATCGATGTGGATGATCTTTGCGTTCGGTGCAAACTTTTCGGCTTTCCCGGTGACCCGGTCGTCAAACCGGACGCCGATTGCCAGCAGCAAGTCAGACTCGGTGATGGCGAAATTTGCGTACTCCGTACCGTGCATGCCCAGCATCCCGAGGTTAAGCGGGTGATCTCCCGGGATACACCCGATACCCATCAGGGTTGTTGTTACCGGAATGGTAAGGACATTGGCAAGTCCGAGTAGTTCTGCAGATGCGTTTGAGCTTATGACGCCACCGCCGGCATAGATGACCGGACGTTCAGCGGCAGCGATCATCTCGATTGCTTTGTCGATCTGGCGTTTGTGCCCCTTATAGGTCGGGTTGTATCCCCGCAGGTTTACGGTTTCGGGATACTCCACTTTTTCAACAATACCGGTGCTGACATCTTTTGGAATGTCGATCAGCACAGGCCCCGGGCGTCCAGTGCCGGCTATAAAGAATGCTTCCTTCACGACCCGTGCAACGTCCCTGCAGTCCTTGAGAAGGTAGTTGTGCTTGGTGACCGGCATGGTAATGCCGGTGATGTCGGATTCCTGGAATGCATCGTTTCCCAGCAGACTTGTCGGGACCTGCCCGGTAATTGCAACGACCGGCACTGAGTCCATATATGCTGTAGCAATGCCGGTGACAAGGTTGCACGCCCCGGGCCCGGAGGTCGCAAGGCATACCCCGACCTTCCCGCTCGCCCGGGCGTACCCGTCAGCAGCATGCGCTGCCGCTTGCTCGTGCCGCATAAGCAGGTGTTTGAGCGTTGAGTTGTATAGCTCATCATAGATTGGCAGAACCACGCCGCCGGGGTAGCCGAATAAGATATCGACACCCTCGCGTTGCAGTGATTCAACGAGGATTTTCGCCCCGGTTTTCATGTTCTTCCCTCAAGTAGTCTGTTCATTCCGGCGATCATCGCTTCGACACTTGCCATGATGATGTCGGTGCGTGCGCCTCTTGAAGTAATTATCTTCCCGTCTTTACTTAATCTTACTGTCACTTCAACCAGTGCATCGGTCCCGCCGCTGATTGCATCGACATGATATTCTTCGAGCCGGATATCTGCAACATCCCCGATAGATTTTCGGAGCACCTGCATTGCCGCATCTACCGGGCCATCGCCGGTGGCTGCACCGGTCATCTCTTTCCCATTGACTTCCAGCGTGACCGACGCAGTCGGGATCATGTTGCTCCCCGATACAGCGGTAAATTGCCGCATCCTGATCACCGGTTTGCATTCGATGGCAAGGACAGCATCGGCTATTGCCATCAGGTCTGAATCCGAGACCCGTTTGCCCCGGTCCCCAAGGTCCTTGATCCGTTTAACGATCTCCCTGAGCTGGCTGGCATCGGTAGAATAATTCATTTCGTTGAGCGCCGCCTCCACGGATGCAGATCCCGAGTGTTTGCCCAGCACAATCCGGCGCTTCCTTCCGATCATCTCCGGCTTGATGGACTCATAGGTCGAAGGCTCCCGTATCACACCATGTGCATGGATTCCACTCTCGTGGGTAAATGCCATTTCACCGACGATTGCCTTGTTTACCGGAAGCGGGACACCGGTCAAACGGGAAACCAACAGGGCAAGGTGGTAGAGCTCCTCTTTTTTAATGCGGGTTTTATACTCGTAGAGGATCTCCAGTGACATGACCAGCTCCTCAAACGGTGTGTTGCCCGCACGTTCCCCCAGACCGTTGACGGTAGTGTGAGCACAACTGGCACCATTTTTTAAGCCGGCAATCGTATTTGTCATCGCAAACCCGAGGTCATCATGGCAGTGGATCGAAAGAGGAGCAATCTTTGCAAGTGGAGGGATGAACGCTGCAACTTTTTCCGGGGTAAGGAGACCCACCGTATCGCAGAAGCAGAGCCGGTCAGCACCCCGTTCAACCCCTTGCGCAAACAGTGTACGCAGGAACATCTGGTCAGCCCGCGACGCATCTTCACCCGAGAGTTCGACAATGAGCCCCCGTTCTTTTGCGTACTCGACTGCGCTGTATGCCATTGAAACGACCTGCTCGCGGGTCTTTCGCATCTTTTTTGCGATGTGCAGGTCGCTGACCGGGACAACGAGATGGACAGAATCCGCCCCAAAGTCCGCAGCATGGTCAATGTCCTCGTTTAACGCACGGACATAGGTACAGATCTCGGCACTCAGCCCGGCATCGGCAATCAAACGGATTGCTGCCCGTTCACCTTCAGACGCAGCTGCAGAACCGACCTCGATGACATCGACACCAATATCGGCAAGCTTTGATGCGATCTCAAGTTTCTGTTCAGGGTTTAACGAAACGCCGGGAGTCTGCTCCCCGTCACGTAACGTGGTATCTAAAAAGCGGATATTATCGACGAATAAAACACTCACTCATGGTTGGCACCATGAAATCATATAGGGAGTCACAGAATATAAATACGGCAGGTAAAGCCCGAAATGATATCTGGAGTAAATGCGGGCTTTTAAAGTGCGGGAATGCAGGAAGAGCTTGGTGTGGTAATCGCTATAAATATCAATCCTTCATCATGACGTAATCAACCGATCTGGTTCTTAAACAATAACAACTGAGAAAGAGAAAGGACAAGATCACGAATCAACCGGGTTTTTTGTCAATTATTCCCTGAGTGATAATCAAAAAGGAGAGAGTGTATCGATGGATTACGAGAAAGTCCTGATCCCTACGGACTGGTCGGATTATGCGGATGAAGCGGTCCGGCGTGCAGCCGAAATACCGGGAATCTCCGAAGTGACTCTCCTCCATGTTGCACCCATCCGGGAACAGGAGAGAACTGGCAATAATAATCATGGTGCCCCTGATGCCGGTACTGCAGCGGATCTTTTAAAAAGGGACCGGGCATTTCTTGAGGCCAAGGGAATCAGGACAAAGGTCACCATCGAGCCGTCACATCATCATCAGATTGCGCGGACGATCCTTGAAGTCGCACAGGCTCAGGGCATCATGCTTATTGCAATGGGTGCACGCGGTACAAACCGGATCCGCGAAGCACTTCTTGGAAGCGTTTCCCATGAAGTGATCAGGAATGCCCGGACTCATATCCTCCTCATGCACCCGGCTCCACCGCTGATATTTGGTCACCCCCCTCCGTCACCTTCATTACCTCTCTGCGAAAAAGTAATCTGCCCGGTCGATCTCTCCAAACCATCAGATGAGACCGTGCGCAGTCTTGTCCGGTGTGTCCACCGCCCCAAAGTCATCCTGCTCCACGTGATCCGGTCCGTGGAATCTGCCCGGCACCGGGACAGTCTTCACCAGCGGGCGATGATACGGCTCACTGAATTCCAGCAGGAGCTCGGGCTGCAGGGTATCACGAGTGAATTGATGGTACGGACCGGTGATCCGGTTCTCATTACCTGCATGACTGCGGAACGTGAGAATGCCACGGTTATCCTGCTCTCCCGGTACGGGCGGTTTGACTATACAAAAAACATCCCGATCGGTTCCACTGCCGAAGCGATCGCGATGCGGGCGACACGGCCCGTCCTGATCCGGTACCCGCAGATCAGACTTGACATTTTTGTGCGAGAACTTGCCGGCGAAGAGTTTTACCTTGCAGAAAAAGTCTGGGTGCACTACCACCAGCAGAAAGGTGACGTTTCAACCGACCGGATCTTTGCGGTCTTTGTTGAAGGGACGATTGCCGGTGTTGCCCGGTGCCGGCGTCACCCGGATGGCAACGAAGTTGACGGTGTGTTTATCCTGCACGAATTCCGGGACAGGGGATATGCCCGCAAACTGATGCAGGATTTAATCCTGCATTGCGGCAGTGAAGTCCTGTACATGCATTCCACACTCGAACTTGTCTCTTTTTACCGGACATTCGGTTTTGTCCCAATACCGGAGCAGGAACTTCCGCCAACGATACGGGAGCGGTTTAATTTTGCGCTCGGGAACATGCAGGGTTCGGATGTCTGCCCGATGAAGCGGGTGCCCGAAAGCCTGTAAAAGAAGACCGGAACGCGAACGCGGGATGATGATACATGGATATATAAAAGGAGCAATCTACTTTTAACGAAAAATTCTTTTGACCAATCAAATCCCATCTGTTACGAGCGAACTTATGACTGCCGGACCCCCAAATGCTGATTTTTCTGACCCGACCCAATTCATCAACCGCGAACTGGGCTGGCTCGCGTTCAACCGGCAAGTGCTTAGCGAAGCGCAGGACCAGTCCCACCCCCTGCTCGAACGGGTAAAATTCCATGCAATTTTTGCAAACAACCTTGACGAATTTTTCATGATCCGTATCGCAGGACTCAAGCGTCAGCTTGAAAATGGTGTGCTTGAAGCGCCCCCGGATGGCATGACACCTGCCCAGCAGCTTGCTGCAATCCGTGCCGCACTCACCCCCACGCTCGAAGAACAGGCGGCATGCTGGAGAGAAGAGCTCATCCCTCAACTGGCAGCGTCCGGTATCCATATTCATACATATGGAACGCTCAACCCTGAACAGCAGGCTTTGGTGCGCCAGCATTTCATTGACAATATCTTTCCTGTTCTCACCCCGCTTGCCTTTGACGTGTCGCACCCGTTCCCGTTCATCTCCAACCTCTCCCTCAACCTCGCCATCATAATCAAGGATCAGAACCGGGAGTATTTCGCCCGTATCAAGGTCCCGACACGACTTTTTCCCCGGCTCCTGCGAATCCCCGTGACAGATGATCCCGGCCGCGATGACGATTCAAATGTGCATTTTATCCTGCTCGAAGAGGTAATCGCTGCAAACCTTGACCTGCTCTTCCCCGGCCTTGAAGTGGTCGCTGCATACCCGTTCCGGATTACCCGGGATGCAGACCTTGAGATTGAGGAGGATGAGGCGTCCGACCTGCTGACTGCGGTCGAGGAGGTGATGGAGCAGCGCCGGACCGGCAGGCCGGTTCGGATCGAAGTCCACCGGTCCATGCCTGACCGGATTTGCATGATGCTCGAGAACAAACTGGGCATCTCGTCACCCATGCTCTACCGCCTGGACCACCCTGTCGGAATGGCTGATATGATGCAGATGCTCTCCCTTGACCGGCAGGACCTCAAGGACACCCCCTTTGTCCCGTCTGTCCCGCCAGAAATTGCCGAGGGCAGGGATATTTTTACTGCAATTCAACACAACGACGTCCTGCTATTCTGTCCCTACGACAGTTTCTCTCCGGTCATAAACTTCATCCGGCAGGCAGCGCACGACCCCGATGTGCTCGCAATCAAGATTACCCTGTACCGGGTCGGCGCAAACTCCCCAGTTGTTGCTGCCCTCATGGAAGCCCGGGAGAACGGAAAGGCGGTTGCCGCCCTCATTGAACTCAAGGCGCGGTTTGACGAGGAGAATAATATCGTCTGGGCACGCCAGCTGGAGCGTGCAGGTGTCCATGTCGTGTACGGGATTGTCGGGCTTAAGGTACATGCAAAACTCTGCATGGTTGTACGGCGTGAAAAAGAGGGTATCCGCCGTTACCTGCACCTTGGGACGGGCAACTACAATGCCACATCCAGCAGGATTTACACGGATTTTGGGATTTTTACCTGCGACCGTGAGATCGGAGCGGATATCGCAGACCTCTTCAATTTCCTGACTGGATATGCCCGCATCGAGCAGTATCGCAGGCTCCTTGTTGCACCGGTCTCTATGCGAATGTCGATCCTGGAGCGCATCGAACGGGAGGTTGTCCGGCACAAAACTGGTGGTGACGGCAGGATTATCTTCAAGATGAACGCACTGGTTGACCGGGAATGCATCACTGCCCTGTACCGGGCATCACAGGCCGGTGTCAGGGTTGAACTACAGGTAAGGGGGATTTGCTGCCTGCGCCCGGGGCTTAAAGGAATCTCGGAGAATATCCGGGTGACCACGATTGTCGGCAGGTTCCTTGAACATGCCCGGCTGTATTATTTTCATAATGGGGGAGAGCGCGAGGTGCTGCTTGGGAGTGCTGACCTGATGCCAAGAAACCTTGACCGGCGAGTGGAGATCCTTTTCCCGGTAAAAGACCCTGCGATTAAGTCTGCACTGCTTGATACCATTCTTGACCGCCAGCTCCATGATACAGAGAAACTCCGGGTGATGGAAAGCGATGGCACCTATATCCGGGATTTTAGGAATTTTGATGGTGGACCGTTCAATGCACAGAGCTGGTTTATAATCCACAGGGGGGAATGGCACCGTGGCAGCACATGAACGCTTCCTCTGCAGGTTCGCAGCAAAACGCCTTGTTCCCCGCGTGAGGGCATTTGTCCGGGAAATTGACGGGGTCAGGGAGGGCACCAATCCCGACCATGTGCACGGGATGCGTGTCGCGTCACGGCGGCTGCGGAGTGCCCTGCCCCTTTTCTCATCCTGTTTTATAGAAAAAAAGTACCGGCGCTGGATGAAAGGGATAAAAGCGATAACCAGCGCGCTGGGCAGTGTGCGGGACACCGATGTCCAGATCCTGTTCCTTGAATCATATGCAAAGGAACATCCTCCGTTATTCAGGGACGGTTCCGGTATTACCTCACTTATCAAACTTCTCCGCCAGCAACGGGCACGCCAACAGGAAGATGTACTTGCGGCACTCGACATGCTGGTCACGGACAACACAGCCGGGGAGATCACAAATGCACTCCGCGAACTATCACTTCGTAAAAAACCGGAAAAGAAGGTTATGGAGATTCCATCCGATTTGTACCAGGCGGCAGCGGGACATATCGGATCGGTTCTGGACGCGATGCTTTCCTATGATGCGGAGCTGCAAAATCCTGATGATGCAAAAGGACATCACAAGGCACGGATTGCGGCCAAGAAGCTCCGGTATACCCTGGAAATCTACCGCCCTATTTATCCGAACCGGCTGAAATCATCTATACAGCACATCAAAAAGCTGCAGGAATCTTTAGGAATGCTCCATGACTGCGATATCTGGGCGCAGTTCCTCACCCTTGTTGTTGCAGACCGGCACCGGGCCTTGTCCGGACATGAGAATTTTGGGACGCATCCTTCCGCCACATTTGTTTTTGTTGCTGGCAGTTCTCCTGTCGAACCCGATGTCGTCCGACTGCTCCTTGACCGGAAACAACAGCGCGATATAATCTACCGGGAACTTGTTTCTACATGGGAGGACTGCAAAGCCCGGAATATCTGGGGCCGCCTGCGCACTGAGATAAACTCCGCAGCAGAGACAACCCCTGCACCGGAACTTCTACTGCAAGAAAATACAAAAGAATATTCTCTTGAATCTGTGCATGCCCTTGCAGGATCATTTCCACAAGGATATGAGCATGCAAAACAGGTCACCCGTCTTGCCCTGATGCTCTTTGATGAGCTGGCCCCGCTTCATAGTTATTCCGGTAATGAGCGTTTCCTCCTTGAATGCGGAGGGCTTCTCCATGATATCGGATGGGTATTCGGGCAACAGGGCCATCATACCCGGAGTTTTTCCATGATAGTGGATGATCACACCCTCCCGCTCTCTGACAGGGAACGCACAATTGTTGCTTTAATCGCCCGGTACCACCGCAAATCAGTCCCCGGTGCAAAGGATGAAGTGTTTATGTCTTTAAAACCCAAAGACAAAAGAATAGTCCGCACTTGTACTGCCCTGCTCCGTGTAGCCGATGGCCTTGATTATACCCATACCGACCGGATCTCCTCGCTTGCATGCACGATCTCTTCCGATGCGGTGACCTGCAGGTTAGTGCACGAAGGGGATGTCGTTGTAGAAACGGCAAGGGCGATCCAGAAAAGCAACCTCTTTATCAAGGTCTTCTCACGCAGGCTTGTGTTTGAATGAAGGCAGCCGTTAAGGGCACGGAAGGCCATGTTGTAGGTTTTGTCGATATCGGCACCAACTCAGTCCGGCTTCTTGTCGTCAGGTTCAACCCGAACCATTCCTTTTCGATACTCACCAAAAAGAAACAGCAGGTGCAGCTTGGAGAGGGCGAGTTTGAGAATGAGGAACTCAGGCCAGAAGCGATTGACCGGGCGGTTGTTGTCTGCAAAACATTTGTTGAACTTGCCCGGACATTTGCCTGCGAGGAATTTGTCGCAGTGGCAACGTCAGCGACCCGTGAGGCGGCAAACCAGAACGAGCTGTTGAGCCGTCTCCGCAGGGAAGCACACCTTGATGTCCGCGTTATCTCCGGGCGCGAGGAAGCACGATTGACCTATCTGGGTGTTGCGACCGGGGTCAACCTCGGCGAAAGACTGGCGCTCTTTATCGATATCGGTGGAGGGAGCACCGAACTGATCCTGGGAAACAAGCAGGACTATACCTACCTTGAGAGCTTAAAACTCGGCTCCATACGGCTGACCAACCAATACATCTCCCCATCAGATACAGGGCCGGTATCCCAGGGACAATATAAAAAACTTCAGCATCATGTAAAAAACCAGATCATTCATATCGTGAAGAAGGTCAAGTCAGAGAAACCCGATATTGCATTCGGGAGTTCCGGCACGATTATGAACCTCGCCGAGATCGCACACCGGGCCCTGCACAAGAATTCCGAAAATTCCAATGGCATCCTTACCCACCGGGACTTAAAGAAGGTGATCGAAATGCTCTGCGCACTCCCGGTAAGCCAGCGGCAGCATGTCCCCGGAATGAACCCGGGGCGGGCGGATATCATTATTGCCGGGGCAGCAATCATCGATACCCTGATGAAGGAACTTGGCCTTCTTAGCATTAAGACAACGACACGGGGGTTGCAGGATGGTCTCCTTGCGGATTACCTGTCCCGGATGCATGAGTTTCCTCTGTTCGGTGAACTCTCGCCGCGCCAGCACAGCGTCCTGCAGCTGGGCCGGTCCTGCGGGATTAATGAAGCTCATGCCCGGACGGTGACGATGCTTGCGCTGGGGCTCTTTGACTCCGCAAAAAAACAGAAACTGCATAATTATAGCGAGGCCGAACGTGAACTTCTTGAATATGCAACATTTCTGCATGATGTCGGGTCGTTCATCTCCTACACGAATCACCATACCCACTCATACTATATCATCCGGAATGCAGATCTGCTGGGTTTTAATGAGCGGGAGGTCCTGATCATTGCAAACATCGCACGATTCCACCGGAAGAAAGTGCCAGGGAAGAATACACCGGAGTTGCTTGAAATCGAACCGGCAGAACGCGAAGTGGTGCGGGTCCTCTCAATGTTCCTGCGCCTCGCAGAAAGCCTTGACCTCAGCCATGCGGCTCTCGTGCAGGGGGTAAGGTTTGTCAAAGTGGAACAAGACACCGCATACCTTGAAATCGTTGTGCGGGGCGACTGCCAGCTCGAAATCTGGGGGGGTTGAGGGCGGCCAGGCAGCATTTTTCAAGATTTCCTTAAAACACCTTGTGCTGGAACTGCGCAGGAAAGAACCAGAGGCGAATGGCTCATCACTATCTTCGTCATGGTAATTAACGAAACATATGGCATAAAAATTGGACAACATAAGAATTCTCGATAAAACAATTTTAAATTGAATTTTTTTAGATCTTCAATCCCCGACAAGTATCTGCGTATTTACTGTCACCCCGTTGCCTGCCATCTCCACATTATACCGGCCTTTCTCCCGGACCATGAACTCGTTTTTGGTTTGCTGGTCATACTCCTTGTTGAACCCCTTCGCTGCGACAACAGTTCCGGAAACAGCGTCCAGAATCCGTACCTCAAACCAGGAATTCGGGTCCGGGTAGACCGCATACACGATATGTTCAGTTGAAAGGCCAATGTCGACAAGTTTGGATCTGTTTACCATAACCGGAATAATAGTAAACTTGATAAAGAGGGGCGGGCGGGTGAGATCAACAGGGAATAACTCTTTCTGGCCGAAGTTGTATGTAAGGTTGCGGTTATACAATTCCTCATATGTCTCTTCAAACCGTTCATCTGTAACAATTTTTTGGGTTTGGATGGTCGTTACCGGCAGGGGGGTCATTGTCGGCGGGGGCGTCGGCAGTGTAGTCGGAGACAGGGTATGAGCCGGCTGTTGTATCAGGGGAGAAAATCCTGCTTTTATAACCTGCATCCCGAAAAAACAGAAAACTGCAACTACGGCGATTATGACAATGACTCCAAAAATAATTCCGGCATTTTTAGGCAGGGGTTTTTTGCCTGCTGACGGAGGCAATGGTGGTTGAACAACCGGAATTTCGGGTGGAGGCGGAGGGGGTGGCTGGTCCCCGGGCAATTTTGCCCCGATCTCATAAATATCCTGCGCTGCTCCGCAATATTCACAGAATTTCTGGATTTCCGAGATCTCTTTTCCGCACGTGGGACAAAACGGCATAAAATACCATCAACGGGATGATTTATAAGAATTGGGAATCTCAAAAAAACGGGATTAAAATCTGGTTTAAACAATGCCTTTTTCCTGGAGCATCCAATCGATTGCGTCTGCCGCATTTTTTGCGTCCCTTGCAAGGATAACGGTGCCGACCCGGTACCAATGCCAACCCCGCCCGACCGCTCCCTGCCCTGGCCGGCGGGATCGTCTCTGTCGTATGTTTTGATACCCTAAAAGCGTGGCCGCTGAAGGGCCGATAGGCCAACAAAAGCGGGCTGCCGGATCGCTATGAGACTAATAACTTCTTGAGTGCCTGCACGAGTTTCCCGACAGTCTCCTGCGCATCGCCGTAGAGCATCCGCGTGTTATCCCGGTAGAACAGGTCGTTCTCGATCCCGGCAAAGCCCTTTCCCTGACCGCGCTTAAGGACGATGACGTTCTTCGCCTGTTCGACGTCAAGGATAGGCATGCCGAAGAGCGGGCTGCCCTGCCGGTGCGCAGCCGGGTTGACAACGTCATTGGCCCCGATAACAAGGACTACGTCTGTGCCCGGAAACTCCGGGTTCACTTCGTCCCGGTCGAAAAGGTAATCGTAAGCGACCCCGGCTTCGGCAAGCAGGACGTTCATGTGCCCGGGCATTCGCCCTGCGACCGGATGGATAGCGAACTTCACCTGGATGTTCCTGCTTTCTAGCAGGTCGGCCAGCTCCTTGACCTTCTGCTGGGCCTGGGCGACCGCCATACCATAGCCGGGAGCGATGATTACCTTGTTCGCGTAAGCGAGCATGACAGCGACGTCGTCTGCCTCGACCGGGTTCATGCTGCCCTGGACCTGCGTTTCTCTTTCTTCTGTAGCGCCAAACGCACCGAAAAAGACATTTGAGAGCGACCGGTTCATCGCCCTCGCCATCTGGAGCGTGAGCAGCGAACCCGCAGCGCCGACAATGACACCTGCGACGATCATTGCATAGTTGGGGGATGCAAATGAGAAACCGTCAAGGGCAACAGCAAGCCCTGTGAAGGCATTGTACATCGAGATCACAACGGGCATGTCAGCCCCGCCAATCGGGAGTGTCATCAGCAGCCCAAACCCAAGCGAGAGTATAAAGAACAGCGGAAGATACATCGCAACGGTGAGCGGGATCCAGGATTGGGGGCAGAGGATGAGTATACCGGACACGATAGCGAGGGCCAGGGCTGTCAAGTTGACCGCCTGCTGACCCACGAACGTGATTGGCCGCGACGGCATCCAGCCCTGGAGCTTCAGGAAGGCGACGAGGCTCCCCGAAAACGAAACGGCTCCGATGAGTCCGCCAACGACCGCGAGGGAACCGGTGGTGGTTGTAAAGGTGCCAAGGAGCACGACAGCCGAGATCCCGGCCGCCGCGCCGCCACCCATGCCATTGTAAAACGCGACCATCTGGGGCATGTCGGTCATCGAGACTCGCTTTGCTGCTACGTAACCAAAGCCACCACCAATGACAATTGCGATTATCATCAGGGCGAAGTTGGTGAGGTCCGGGGTTAAGAACGTGACGAAGGTTGCGATCAGCATCGCGACACCTGCCCAGACAATCCCGCTCCGTGCAGTAAGAGGGTGACTCATCCGTTGCAGGCCGATGATGAAGAAGAAGATTGTCGCAATGTAGACCGGCTCGATTGCAAAAGAGAGGTCGACCATCTCACGCCCCCTTGCCGGGCTTCTTCCCGCTCTTGTCGAACATCTGAAGGATCCGCTCTGTGACAACATAGCCACCGGTAACGTTCGCCGCCCCGAGGATGACCGCGATAAACCCGATGATCTGCTCCAGAGGCGTCGTGGCAAGACCGAGCGCGACCATCGCGCCGACAAGCACGATCCCATGGATGAAATTCGAGCCGCTCATCAGTGGCGTGTGCAGGATGACCGGGACCCGGCTGATGACGACATAGCCGGTGAACCCGGCAAGCATCGCGATGTAGATCGCAATCCAGAACGCATTCAAATCGCTCATTGTCCCCCTCCGCTCAGGAGCTCACGTGTCGGCCCGTGGCGCACCTCGCCTGCATGGACCAGAAGGGTCGCGGTCAGGATCTCGTCAGTGTATTCCCTGACGAGCGCCCCATCCATGTCGACAAGGAGCGTAAGGAACGACTGGAGGTTCTTCGCATACATCTGGCTTGAGTGGAACGGAACCTGGGCCGGGAGGTTCTGAGGCCCCATGATTGTGACGCCATGTTCATGGACTGTCCTGCCGGGCCGGGTTAGTTCACAGTTGCCGCCCGATTCGGCAGCCAGATCGACAATGACTGCGCCTGGCCGCATTGCAGCGACGGTCTCACTGGTAATAAGGAGTGGGGCTTTCCGGCCGGGAATATTGGCCGTCGTGATGACAATATCAGCACGCGCCACGGCAGCGGAGACCATCTGTTGTTCTTTTGCTTTCTCCTCAGGCGTGAGCTCGCGGGCATAGCCCCCCTGCCCCTCGGCATTGATCTCGAGCTCGAGAAACCTGGCACCGAGGCTTCGGACCTGTTCGCCAGCGGCATGTCGGACGTCATAGGCTTCAACAACAGCACCAAGCCGCTTTGCCGTGGCGATCGCCATGAGGCCTGCGACGCCAGCGCCAAGGATGAGCACCGTAGCCGGTCGTATCGTACCTGCGGCTGTCGTCAACATCGGGAGGAACTTCGGGCAGTTCCCGGCGCCCAGGATAGCCGCCATGTATCCGCCGGCCGTTGCCTGTGAACTGAGCACATCCATGCTCTGGGCTCTTGTAATCCGTGGAACAAGTTCGAGGGCAAAGGCTGTGATTTTCCGGTCGCGCATATGGGCGACGGCCTCAAGATTGCGCGAGGCGTTCATAATTCCGATTATTATCGTCCCCTCAGAAAGCTGATCGATGTCGGCGACTGTAGGGGGCTGGATGCACAGGACGATCCGGGCGCCATCCAGCAGGCCGGTCCGGCTGGATGCAACCTTTGCACCGGCAGCCGTGAACAGATCGTCCGGGTAGTACGCGTTCATCCCCGCATCATGCTCGATCCAAACCTCGTAACCTGACTTCGTGAGTTTCTGGACGACCTCTGGTACAACCGCGACGCGCTGTTCCCCAGGTACATGCTCCTTTGGAACGGCGACCACTATCGGCATTGCTACCGGGGGTTTTAAACCGGTCGGGATTAATCCCTTTTCCGCCTTTGCGATGACGGGGGTAATGGTAATTCACACCACCCCGCTCTCATCTTTCATGAACATGGCGAATTGTCCGGTCTTGCCGGGTTGGCCGACATGAGATATCCTGACAAATATCTGGCAGACCGTATCTGCTGGTTTTTGAGTCTTCTCAATAAAAAACAACCCCGTCACTCCTCGGATGTGGTACGCGATGTATCATACAGATTGAATCTGAAGCTTTTTTACCTTACGCACCCTGACTGCAACACCCCGGTGTGACCGGCGCATCTCGTCACCGGACATCGCCGCTTTTCCCGTTGCCCATGCACGGGGGCCGGTGACCAGAACCTCGTCGCCTTCGCGGATGGCAGGGTCCGCAGATACAACACCCGGTACCAGCACATCTCCTTCAGGGATAAAGTCGTCAATTATGACCCGGCAGCCTGAAGGGATAAGGTTCCAGCCCTCAAATGTCGGGCGGAGCAAGCCCGTCGCAATATCAACCGAGAAGCACTGCACATTGTTTTTCATGAAAAATATCTCCGGAAACCGGCCACGCACGGAAAAACCGCGGGTGTCAAGGTCAATGCCGAACTGGTACGAGCACATGCCGTGCAGACGGTCATCTTTTATACGCCGCTCCCCGGAAAGAGCCTGATGGAGTCTTTCAAGGGCAGCGTCATCAGCCGGGCGGTCTCTGCACGAATATTCCATCTCGATAGCGCACGCTTCTGCAGCCATCTCTGCAACTATGAGTGCCCCGCCATCAAGATGCGCAATGATGCGGCGGTACCGGTTACGTTCAAAATAACGCCCGATGACACCGGCAATGACTGCGCATTCCTCAGCGTCCCAGTACCCTGTGACAGGGACATCGTAATGTCCCGCCGGGTATACGGTCTCCAGTTCGCGGGGGACAAGCCCCAGTGGGGAGGTGACGATCAGTTCGTGCGCCCGGTGTGCGACTGCTGCCTGGAACCTATGGTGGCTCCGCGACAGGGAATAGGGTTTTTTTGCCGAACATGGGAGCAGGACGCAAACATCGGATTTTGGCGGGAGGTACCGGGTTGTAACGCGTTCTGCAAACCTGCGGATCTCAGGACGGTTCATCGATTCCCCGGAGTTCACCAGCATCACGCTGCCACGGCCAATTGGTGCATATGGTTCCATAAAGCCATACCGGGCATCGAGATGCCTCAGGATCGAGACGTGGGGGGCATGCATCCGGCATCTTGATTCCACGAGTTCGCGCAGCTGACCCTGTTCAATAAAACGGGTAACGAGCGCGATCTCGCGTAAAAGCGCCTGTCGGTTATGCAGTTTTAAGGAGCCGGTTCTGCACCCCTCGCATGAGCAGATTCCAGAATTCATTATGGTTTTGGTAAACTCACCTTCCAGGGTGCAAAAAATTCCCTGCGCTGCCTTGAGGTCGACTGCCCGGAAGTCAAAGAGGTCAAAGCCTGAGTATGTGAGGATGTGAACGTTTGACGGAAGCGCGGTCCCGGGTGCGTACCATGTCGTATCCGGGGGAGTCTTACTTTTAAGCGCCTCAAGCCAGTCCACATAGTTGCGGGGGTTTGAGAACGCTGTGTGCCAGTTTGCGACCATGACGCATTCCTCGCTTTTTGCCGGATTATCAATGAGCGGATGAATCGTGACCGGCTGGTCCCCGGACTGCACGGAATATTCACGCACAAAACCTTCGGGACTAAAAAGAGGGACGTTGGTGTGCTTCATCGATAAAAGCGACGGGAAAAATTCTGTTGTGTCAAGGACTGCCGGTGTTTTTACGGGTGTACCATCAATGGTTGCAATGCCAATGCGTGCAAGACCATCCCGTTTCCTGATCTCAGTACGCACTGTTGTCATTCGCGCACCTCAATATCGGAGAGTTCCTGCCGGACAATTGCATGCCACTGTTTATTGCATGAAACTACGAAACGGGTGCCGGGATGGCTGTTTGCAAGGGCGCGAATCCCTTTGCATCCCTGCCTGACCATTGATTCATCCCAGTCCGGTATCTCGCTCTGCCCTATCGGGAATGTCTCTTTGAGCTCTTTTGGGTACGGGCCGAAGGGGGGCTTGAAGAGGAGAAGATCGGAAAATCCGTCCCGCATGTTACCGTCAAACGCAATGAGGACATCCCTCCCGAGCCTTAGCCTTGAAAGGCTATTCTGGTACCGGACAACTTCTGTGCGCCCGCAGCTCTCGGCTCCCCGGTAAAAGAACCTTCGCTTGGTTGCGCGGTCAAAAGTCTCCAGTATCCCGTTGTATCTGAGGAGTTCGCGGTATCCCGACAGGAGCTGGGGGTGCCCCCGACCGTGCTCGTCCACGAGTTCCCAGAGCGTGCCATCGGCAATCGCCTGCCGGATACGGGCGATCTCGGCAAGCGTGACGTGCAGGTTATGGATCGCGAGCAGGCGCTCCCTGTCCCCTGATTTGCGGAGTTCTTCTGCAGAATTGCTCCTGCAGACATTGCACGCACACGGGAGTTCAACAAGTTCGTCAACCTTGTAGCTGCCGTGGGAAGTAAGGTATCTCCCTTCTTTTGCATAGAGCGCGTACGCAGCAGAGTCAAACAGGTCGCAGCCCATTGCTACCGCAAGCGCAAACATTGCAGGGTGCCCTGCGCCAAAGAGATGGACGCAGGCATTGCGCGGGAGCGACTGTTTTGCCGCCATCACGACTTGTACAAGCTCGCGGTACCGGTACCCCTCCATGAGCGGCACTACGGCACCGATCGGGCAGAAAGAAAAGCCCAGACCGCCAACGTCCCGCCCGGCCTGTTCGCGGAGATCCGGATAAATGCCGCCCTGCACCGGCCCTGCGATGGGAGCGTCATTGCCAAAGGTCGCCTTTGCTTCCCGCAACCGCTCCATGGTGATCGCCAGCTCAAGTTCTGCTGTTGCACGGTTGGCAGACGGGGGCGTAGGAATATCGAGCGGCACCCAGATGTCACTCTGTATATCGCGCTGGAACTCAAGCGTTTCAAGGTTTGATACTGACACTTCTCCATACACCGAGAGCTGGAACGAGCCGGAATCGGTCATGATAACACCGTCAAAATCAAGAACCCGGTGCAGTCCATCTGCGAGCGCCTGCTCCCGGTACTGCATGCTCTGGCTGAAGATGTAGGCGTTGGTGATGATCGCTTCGACTCCCATCCTTTTCATCTCAGCCGGGGTAACAAGCGGGAGGTGTGGGTTGATAACGGGCAGAAGTGCGGGGGTCTTTATGATTTTTTTTCCGACAGCAAGCTTTCCACATCTCCCCGCGATATCGCTGTCAAGGCTCTCGAATTGTATTGTCATGTTCCTTCCCTCCCCATAATTCCCTTGATCTATGTATGATCGGGTTAAACAGTTGCCGTACCCAACGGTCACCTGATTTCCCACCTTTTTTACAAATGACTCATTTCATTCCGGATTTACTGCACATGTTCCAGGTGGAAGACCTGCCCTTCGAACGTCAGGACTTCGACCGAGTTCTTCTTCCAGCATGTGGATGGCAGGCCTGCCTTCCGGCACGTTTGGTCAAGGAACGTTGTGCTGTCCCAGCTCCAGTCTGTAGCCACCTGAGGGAGCAGGAGCCCGCTTGTGCCCATACCCTTCACAATCAACCCGTGTTTTCCAACGATGACTGCGGCCGGACGGTCAGCCGGTGCGCAGGTCAGCGGTTCCGGAACGGTGAGAACTGTAACCTCCAGTTCCATGTCGGAGAGCTCGGGTGCGGACACCTGCAGGAACCGGGGATCCTCGAGTGCTGCTGCAACTGCGGCCTGCTGTATCGCGTCACTGAGAGTCAGGTACGGATAGGGAAAGCCGATGCAACCCCTCAGTTCGCCGTGTTTTGTCAATGTCACAAAGACCCCCCGTTTCTTGGAAAAGACCGGTGTCAGCTCAAATGAAGATTCTTTTCTCCCTGCTACAGCATGCACGAGCGCCCCTCGGGCAATCCGTGTCGCGAGCCTTCCCTCCTCTTCAGTCAGAAGTTCCATCAGTTGATCCCCGCTCTTTAAAAAGACTGTGTCTGTTCAGACAATTAAAGTGCCGGATAATCCACAACAATCCGCTCAAACCAGCGCTGCCCTTATCTTATCAAGCCGCGAATAATATGAACGAGAGGGAGAGCGCAGCCAACGGTGGCGTTCACTCGCTACTGAGGAAAGTCCCCCCACCCGCCGAGCACGCAGCCGTACCCAAGTACGGGTGGCGAGAGTCACGGCAATGGCACAGAAACGATACGGCCTGCCCTGAGCAATGATGCGGCCGAGCCTTAAAATCAGGCGAAGGAGCGCATTCATGCGCAAGTAATCCGCTGAGCGCTGAAGGGCAGGATACGGTGAAACGGCGAACCCCTGCGGGTGCAAGTCAGAACAGGGCAGACGGATTGCTCGGCGTCCGCCCGGGTATGACGCATAGCTGAATGCTGCGATGAACAGAAGGAGGCTTACTCCTCCCACTCACTTCTTATATACAATAGTCTGCCGCATTCTGTTTTTAGTATAAATTTTTAGCACAATATTGATATTTCAACAACGCTTCCCTGAGAATTGTACCATGTGCGGCCGTTACTCGCTCATTGCTATCGATGATCTTGGTACCCGTTTTCGCATTACCGACCCGTCATTTGGCTTCCGCTCGCACTTCAATATTACTCCGGGCAGCATGGTGCCGGTGATTGCCCGGCGCGAACGCACCGAAGCGGTGTTGATGGAATGGGGGCTTATCCCGCACTGGGTTAAGGAACGAAACAAGGCAAAACCGCTTATCAATGCACGGGCAGAAACGCTAAATGAAAAACCGTCTTTTAAAAACCTGCTCTCACAGAACCGGTGCCTCGTCCCGGCGTCCGGTTTTTATGAATGGAAAAAAGACGGGGCAAGAAAAACACCGTTTTACATCCGTCTGCGGGACAGCACGCTCTTTGCATTCGCCGGTCTGTATGATATGTGGGTCACCCCGGCCGGTGAAGGGTTTGCAAGCTATACAATCATTACTACAGAGCCAAACGGTCTGATAGCGCCAGTCCATAACCGGATGCCGGTAATTCTCAATCGTGAGAATGAGTCCCGATGGCTCTCAAACGGACCCTTAAGTGCATCAGACCTTGCAACAATCCTCACACCGTACCCGCCCGGTGAGATGGAGATGTATCCTGTCGCACCTTTCGTAAACAATCCTAAGGCTGATGATGAGCGGTTGATCGAGCGGGTGAGAGGATTGTAAAGGATTTTTTTAGTACCACGAGTATACAGGAAACAATCCCTGCCTCAGTTTTTTTTATTTTCCTGCTTATAACCCCTCCTGACGGGATGTCAGATGGTCCTTCTCTTTTTAAAAGGGATTTGAACCTACAGGAAGCCATGCCATTTCACGTTTGAATCTGTTTTTGATATCCGCAAGCGATGGAGAAGGTTGTATCTGTTCCCCGTTGTCCAGATACATTTCAACAAGGCCTTTTTGTTTCGGCCTCACGTGAGTCTGATGATCTGCATCCTGCTATGGAGATTTCTTTCTGACTCTTGCCGGTTATTGAAAATTGGTTGGGGCGGCAGGATGATTCCTCTGTTTTTTGGATATGCAGACAATCCACTGGAAATCGTAACGGAACCTTAAAAAAAAGGAGCGGAAACTGAAAAAAATAGAGATCAGTAAGATATATTACTTTTCAGAAAGGTCTATTCACTATGTCTGAAATCAGGTTATCCATCAGGAAGCGTGCGTTTCCAAGCCGGGGCCGGGTGCGTCTCAATGTCGCACACCTGCCTGTCCTGGGAATACTTGAAGGGGATCACGTTGATCTCATCAATGAAGACAACAATAAAACCATTACAACCACCGTTATCGCCGATACGATGGTACAGGAAGGGCAGATCCGTGTGAGTGATGAGGATCTTAAGGCGCTTGGTCTCAAAGAAGGCGGAGGAGTACTTGTAAGAAAGACCCAACCCCTTGAAGAAAAGATCAAAAAGGCAGCAGCAGATGCCGGCAAATCGTTCTCAAAGGGTGTGAGTAAACTTGATAACACGGTCAAAAAAACCGCAGGTGAGGTAAAGACCGGGGCGGCAAAAGCTGCCGACACTGTTAAAAAGGAGACCAGAAAAGCGTCCGATAAAGTCGGAAGTGTTGCAGTAAAAGCCGTAAAAGGTGTGAAAAAAACCGTCAATAAGGCAACAGGATCCGATGACCTGTAACAAAGCAGGTTTTTGCACAAAAAAAGGGATGAAAAATTCAGTGATGTGGAGAAAACAATGGCACAGGAAGCAGTAATCACCGACACAGTCCTCATGGGAATCCTCGTCATTCTCGGTATGGTGATTTTATATCTCATTATCCGCGAGATACGGATCATGAAGACATCCAACCGCAAAATTGAACTGGAACTGGAGAAAGACAAACTCAAACTCCTCCAGCAGCATGAAGCATCAAAGGGTTTCTCGTTTACCCGGTTCTCCGCAGACCAGACAGCGGCAATCAGACAGGTGGAAGACGAGAACGCTAACCTTGATACGAATATCTCTGCAAAGGAAAAACTCCTTGAAACCCGGTTAACACGGCTTGAAAATCTTGTAAAAGACAGAAAACTGGATAACCTCCTCAATAATGTAGGGGAACAGGAAAAGAAGGTGAAGTAAACGATGTACCCGGTTATCAACCAGAACCAGTACCAGAAAATTACAGGGGATGCGTTCTGGGATCAGTACTCACACATTTCCGGGATTATCGAATCCCGAATCCCGACGTTCGATAAATCGCTTGACGCATATTTCGACCAGAACTTTGCCGCCATAATCGAGGAATGGGATCTTGTGACCGATAGCGATCTCCTCCGGCTTGAAAACCGGCTTGCACGCGTGAGCAGCGAGATCAGCAGCCTCTCTGCAGGAAGAATAACTGTCGAAGCGCGGGCAAAAAAGCTTAATGACCTGATCTCAACACTGGAGAAATCGCAATGATTGGCGTGAACACGTACCTCAATGCCTATGTGGATCGCCGGATGAAATATATCGTTGATGAATGGGACCTCTCCACACGGGGTGACCTCTCTGATTTCACGAACCGGCTCGATGCAATGGAACAGGAGATTCCCCGGCTGAAAGCCTTTGAGCATGCAGCATCGGACAAACTGACTGAGCTTGAGACCCGTGCCAGAAAACTCAAAATGGTGATCTGATATGGACCTGCTGGAATTTTTCATTCTCATCGCCATCCTTTGTATCGCTATATTTCTGGTGTATTATTATTTCAGGGGTGCAAAAGGTGATATCTCGCTTGCCCGTCCGGTTGAGAGCCGGATTGATGAATATCTTGATCGCAGGTTCCAGAGCATGGTCGAAGAATGGCAGCTGGTCTCCCACCCAAAACTACAGAAGTTCAAGGAACAGCGGTACAAGGAGATTGAACTGGATGAAGCGCGTCTTGCGGAATTAAAGAACTACGAGTCCGGGATGCAGACCACGCTGGCATCGCTGGAGGCACGACTTGACACTGTGGAAAAAGAACTGGCCCGGAAAGGAAATATTAAAAAATAAGGATTCCCCGGATCGCTTCCGTGAGCTGAGAAAAGAGATAACTGTTTTGCGCAAGCAGGGGGAACCGCCTGTTAAGGATCCCCACAGCTTCGCGCAGTACATGTGCGATCTCTGCACTACCCCGCACCCGGTCTCCGGGCTCCGCCAGTGCGTCCTCTGCGGGCGCTGGGCATGCGATAAATGCTGGAAGGATGAGTATTACACCTGCAAGTCCTGTTCCGGGCTCCTGAAAATCCACACGATGAAGGATAGTGACTGACAAATCCTCACCTGTTTTTTCCCTATAGTCCCTGGTGAACCAGCGTTATATCTTTTTTGAAACAATTCCAAATTTTTTCTGCTGTGCTCAATACAGGATCAACGCGGAAACCTGAAAAAATGCCAATATAGATGAGGCCGGGGTTATATGAAACGGGCATAATTCCTGATCCAACAATGTTAGATTTGAATAAACGCGAATGATTTTACACTACGATAAAAAATACTATCGTTTATTGCTCCATATACCAAGAATATTAAATCTTATATCTGTCTGGTGAAACCGTTGACTACCGGCACAATGAAAACAAAAATCCCCGGTGACAGTCCCTTCACGCAGGTTCTCAGGGATGAATTATCGGCTGTGCAAAAGAACCGAGCTGACCTGATGGCCCCGCAAGGTCACCTTGGAATACACCTTTTCACCCTTCTTGTATGTGTTCTTGTAAACGTAATCTTTTTTCTGGTACGAACCGATTATTTCGGGCTTTTTATTGCGGCCAGCTTCTACCTCAACATGTACTATTTTATCACCCTGATAATTCCGACAAACTTCAGGAAGACCACCCTCCCGGCAGCAGACCTCTCACGTTTCCATGCATGGCTTAAAGAGATCGGCATAAAATCAGGTACATCGCAGTTTACCCGGTTATTCATAAACTCTCTTTTCATCAACAGCCGGGCTTTGTCGCTCGGGATCGGGCTGATCTTTTCCATCGATATCGCGTTTACTCTGATTCATTATTTTCAGGGATTACCGCTGCGTACAACGCTCATTGTCATCACCCAGTGTGCCATCATCGTCATCTTCTACCTGCTGGTCTGGAAGATGGAACCTTTCTCTGTTACGTATGTGAAAAAAGTAGAGAGTGTGAGAAGCAGTCTTCACAGGCAGAAACTGCCGCCCCGGCTGGTTACTGCCATGTTCATGTTCGGCTTCCTGATCGCTATATTCCTGTTTCTGACTACCATGATCTTTCTTCCGGGGGTAACCCTGAACGCTTTTTTGAACCAGTCACAGCTCAGTGAACTCGGGCACCTCTTCAGCCTTCTTGCAGTCCTTGCGATCAGCCAGTATTTCATCATCAGGTACATCCACGGCATCACAAGCAGGGCAATGGCAGAAAGGCTCTTTGACTTCAAGGAAAATTCCTTAAAAGAACTTTTTCAGGTAGAGAATGCATCCCGGTCCGGGAGTCTGGAACCTGATGATAATCCCGTCGACACAAGTACACTCCTGCTGGAATCAAAGATCTTCATTGTCAAGCGGAATTCTCTTGGAGGAGCATTCCCGGTCTTTATCGTTGACCTTGACTTCTCGGTAATGATGGATAGTACAACCCTGACCGCTATCAGGGGATATATCGTTGAGGGAAAACACGAACCGGATGGAAAACCCAATGAGTAAGCTTTTTTAATAACACACTGTTGACTGTGTGTAAAAATTAAAAAATCCACATTGAATCCAGTGTTTGGATAATTATGCATAAAAATTCCCGCTAAAAAATTTTAATCCATCAGATTCTTTTTAAATTTGTTTTGCTCTAAAATACGTCGCGGCAAACCGCATCTTCGTAATACCATTCCCAAATCCTGAGCAAAAATAAAGTATCCTGACAGCGTTTCATGTCTTATACGTAAGATTGTTTCCGAAAATGACGTGGATAAGTAGTCATTAGTGTGACCCGGATCGAAGAGAAAAGAATCATGATAAACACACCGTTTTTCGGGTAACAGGTAAGATGGAGAAACAATGGCAACCACCCATACCCCGATAAAAAGAATTTCCGATATTAAACCCGGCGATCATCTCTGTTGTATCTATTCAACCGAGGAAGAGCACCGGGCCGTTATTACGCAATTCCTTCGTGCGGGACTGGAACAGAACGAAAAGGTCTTTTATATTGTGGATGTTCGAACCAGAGATGTGGTAATCAACTATTTAAAAATTGACGGTGTCGATGTCGATTATTACCTGAACAAAGGACAATTCACCATCCTTACGATTGCTGATGCTTACATGAAGGACGGGGTTTTCGATCCCGACAGGATGATCGCGCTTCTCGCATCTGAAACCCGGAAAGCACTTGATCAAGGGTTTAGTGCTCTCAGGGTCACCGGTGAGATGTCGTGGGCACTCCGGAGCTTACCCGGCTCCGAACGGTTGATTGAGTACGAGAACAAACTCAACACATTTATCCCGGGCAGCAGGTGCCTTGCCATCTGCCAGTATGACAGGCGCCGGTTCGATGCCGGGATCCTGCTGGATATTTTCCTGACGCACCCGTTTGCGTTTATCGGTGCAGATCTCTATGATAATTTTTACTATACTCCTCCTGAGGATATCCTGAAACCTGACCGGCAGAAGACGACCCTGAACCGCTGGATCAAAAATATCAAGGATCATAATGCAACAGAGGAGGCGTTGCGTGACAGTGAGGAGAAATTCCGAACCCTCTTTGAAAATATGCTGGAGGGGTTTGCCTACTGTCGTATGCTCTATGATAAAGAAGGCCGCCCGGCAGATTTTGTCTATCTCAACGTTAATCCTGCTTTTGGACGGATTTCCGGGACAAAAATGGTCACAGGCAAACCTGTCACCGAAGTATTCCCCGGGATCAAAGAAGCATACCCGTCCCTGTTTGAGATCTATGGCAGGGTTGCATTGACAGGTAAACCCGAAACATTTGATCTTGATTTCAAACCTTCTGGCAAATGGTTGCATATCTCAGTATATTCCCCGGCAAAAGAGTATTTTGTTGCAGTTTTTGAAGATATTACCAAACGAAAACAGGCAGAAATGGAGCTGGAATCTGCACAGCAGAAACTGAAAGAGGCGCATCGCCTTGCACACATCGGGATATGGGACTGGCTTATAGAAAATGATACAGTGACCTGGTCCGAAGAATTGTATAATATTGCCGGAAGGGACCTCTCATTACCTGCGCCAACTTATGCAGAGCACCCGCATGTCTACACTCCCACCAGCTGGGATCGTCTCAGCAGTGCGGTCACGAGAGCACTCACTTCCGGTGAACCGTACAACCTTGAACTGGAACTCATTCGCCCGGATGGCAGCAAACGATGGGTGAATGCCTTCGGTGGCGTGACACGCAATCCTGATGGAAAAATCATCGGGCTTCATGGCACTGTTCAGGACATTACCGAACGAAAATACGTAGAGGAATCACTCAAAGAGAGTGAATTAAAGTTCCGTATGATCGTGGACTGGACTTATGACTGGGAGTACTGGGTCGACCCGGACCGGAAATTTGTCTACATATCACCATCGGTTGAGCGTATCACCGGTTATCGCGCAGAAGAGTTCATGGCAGACCCGGATCTCATCGACCGGATTGTGCATCCGGATGACCGCAAGTCATGGGATGCACATGTCCGGATCTATTTTGCGACTATCAATTCTGGTCCGGCTGAGATCGAGTTCCGGATAATCCACAAGGACGGTTCGGAGCGCTGGATCAGCCATCGCTGCCGTTCTATCTGTTTTGATGACGGCAACTGCATTGGCAGGAGAGTATCCAACCGTGATTTCACTGATTATAAGTTGATGGAGGCAGAGATCCGCTCCCTCAATGCAGCCCTCGAACAAAGGGTTGAACAACGTACTGCCCAGTTGAATGCATCCCTTGAAGACAAGATCGTGCTGCTCCGGGAAGTCCACCACCGGGTCAAGAACAACCTTCAGATCATCATCTCGCTCTTAAATCTCCAGTCACGGTATATTGAGGACGAGAAGACACTGCAAGTAATAAAGGAAAGCCAGAACCGTGTCCGGGCGATGGCCCTTGTCCATGAAAAACTGTACCAGTCCACGGATATTGCAGAGATTGACCTTGACAATTATATCCGGTTTCTGGGAGACAGCCTGTTCAGGTTCTATGGTATGACCGGAACCGGGATCAATTTCATCACCCGGATTCAGGACATCAATGTCGGCATCAACACCGCGATCCCTCTCGGCCTAATTGTCAATGAACTGGTGTCAAACTCCTTAAAACACGCTTTTCCCGACAAGAGGAGAGGGGAGATCTCTATAACTATCCGGCGGGAGAATGACCTGCTTCACCTTGTGTACAAGGACAATGGAGTTGGCATCCCACCGGATTTTGATTGGCGCACTGCCAAATCCCTGGGCTTGCGGCTTATTATCTCGCTTGTTGAACAGCTGCAGGGCACAATTGAACTTGACCGGACTGAAGGGACAAAATTTACAATTATCGTGAAGGAGAAGGAGTAGTCGGTAACCGATGGTTGTTGTATCTGATGAGAAGGATCCCGCACAAACCAATCCGGTGAGAGGTATAGTTCCAAGGAGACCTCTCTTTACCTCACTGACCATGATCTTTGGCAGCGGTGCTGCCCTTATTGGTATGCTTGGGATTTTCGGTTTGATTTCAGGAATCTCCCTGTTATCCAGTTTTTTCCCGGGTTACAAATCTATTGCCTTCTCCGCCTGTATTATCTGGATCATCTTTGGATTTGTGCTGGCAATCCACGCGGAGATACATTTGCGGGGCAGCGTGCGGACATGTGTGGCGGCCATTATTGCCCTTATAGCAATCCTTTCAGCACTTGAATTCCCCCTCAATATTTTAGGAAAACATTTCATAGTCGAGATATGGGCTGTCCGGATCGCAGATGCAATTTCTGCCCAGTCAACGTCATATATCTCCCCGGTTGCTGTAGCACTTCTAATTCCCGCCGCAATTGCGTTGTTCTTTTTGCTGTACGCATATGGTCCGTCAAAAGAGGAGAAACGGGCCCGTGATATTGTAGGAATCCTGGGGCTAACCATCTCTCTTGTGAGCTTTATTTATGTCCTGAGTTATCTTTACCATGTCCCGTTCCTGTATGATACCCCCCTCATCCCAATTTCTTTCCCATCTACAATCGCCACGCTGTGCATCGGGGCAGGGCTCGTTACCGGTGCCGGTCCACGGGCAATCCCTCTTAAGCATTTCACCGGACCGACAACACGCGCCCGGCTCCTCCGCTTCTTTCTCCCGCTTACTCTGGTCATTGTTCTTGTCCAGACATTCCTGATGGTTACAGTTACCTCATATTTCGATATCAATAACGCAATCCTGCTCTCCGCGAGTGTGGTTGTTTTCTCTATTGTTACAATGTTTGTGGTCGCGAGAGTATCAGGAGGTGTAAGTTATGCAATTGACCGTGCGGAGCGGGAATTGCAAGACTCAAATGTATTTCTCAGCAGCCTTATCGACCAGAGCCCGACACCCACATGGATCTCCGATGAAAAGGGAACTCTTATCCGTATTAACAAGGCATGTTGCGAGTTACTGAATATCACCGAGGATGATGTGGTCGGGAAATATAACATACTCAGCGACAATATCGTAAAGGAACAAGGTTTCTTGCCGCTTGTACTGGAGATCTTTGACAAAGGACAGATCGCCCGGTTCCGGATCTCATATGATACCCGGATGCTCAAAACGCTTCAACTGGACAATCGGGCATCAGTAATCCTCGATGTAACGATATTTCCTATAAAAGATACACGGGGGAAGATCACTAATGCAGTTATCCAACATCTGAACGTCACCGATCGCGTGCGAGCTGAAAAAGCGCTGCGGGAGAGCGAAGATCTGTTCCGCCTCAGTTTTGAACTTGCAAGCATCGGAAAGTCATTGACCTCACCTGACGGGATGTTAAAAAAAGTCAATCGAGCATTTTGCGACATGCTGGGTTATTCGGAGAGTGAACTGCAGGCCAAGGGATTTGCCGAAATTACCTACCCGGATGACCTTGATGAGAGTATCGAGTGTGTCCGCAGCCTCCTTGCCGACGAGCGCCAGACCTACCGGATGGATAAGCGATACATACGGAAAGATGGCACCCTTATCTGGACTGATGTCAGCACGATGCTGCTGAAGGATAGTTTGGGTAAACCACTTAATTTTGTGACGGATATTGTAAATATCACCGAACGCAAACGGGCAGAAGAAGCACTCCGCGAGACCAACGCATACCTCCGGAACCTGCTGGATTATGCCAATGCCCCTATCATTGTATGGGATCCGCAGTTCCGGATAACCCGGTTCAACCATGCTTTCGAACGTCTGACCGGCAGGACCGAATCGGAAGTTATCGGCCAGCACCTCCAAATTCTCTTCCCTGATGTCAGCAGAAACACCTCACTTGACCAGATAAAAAAGACCCTTGCAGGCGAGCGGTGGGAAGTCGTTGAAATACCGATCCTCCATGTTTCCAGTGAGACCCGGACCGTGCTCTGGAACTCGGCAAACATTATCGATCTTGATGGAAAAATTATTTCGACCATCGCTCAGGGAACCGATATCACCGAGCGCAAGCGGGCAGAAGATGCCCTGCGGGAGAGTGAGACCTCCTACCGGGTGCTTGCCGGGAATTTACCGGGTATCGTGTACCGCATCCTCCTGCGGGAAGATAACCGGATGATATTTTTCAATGATCAGCTCCTAGAATTATCAGGATATTTTCCTGAGGAGCTGACAAAGGGGAATATCTGTTCCATCGAACCCTACATTCATCCGGATGATCTCCCCCGGGTTCTTGCAGCGATCAATAAGGCTTTGGATGAAACTGCTGTTTTTATTGTCGAATACCGGTTCCGGCACCGTGACGGGGGTTGGCGGTACTTCGTCGAACGGGGACGGGTAGTTACCGATCAGGATGCGGTCCCGCTGTATATTGATGGGGTGATCCATGATATCAGCGAGAGCAAAGAAGCCCAAGCCCAGCGCGAACTTCTCATCAAAGAGCTCGAGCAGAAGAACGCCGAACTGGAACGCTTCACCTATACCGTTTCGCATGACCTCAAAAGCCCGCTTATCACAATCAAAGGGTTTGCAGGGCTTATTGAGAATGATGCCCTGAAAGGTGACCCGCTCCAGTTAAAAAAAGATATCCATCGTATCAACGCTGCTGCTGACACCATGCAGGAACTCCTTTCCGACATCCTCGAACTTGCACGGGTTGGAAGAGTCATAGCACCACCGGAAAAAATCCCGTTTGGCACCATCGTTCATGAAGCGGTGGACCTCCTTGCCGGGCCGCTTGCCGAACGGGGTGTTTCAGTTGAAATCGCCCCCGATCTTCCTGTTGTGAATGTCGACCATGCCCGCATAAGAGAGGTCATGGTCAACCTCATTGAAAACGCTGTCAAGTTCTCCGGTGACCGGCCTGACCCGGTCATCAGGATTGGTGTTGACACAACAGGGGATACTCCAGTCTTTTTTGTCAGGGACAACGGTATCGGGATCGATCCCCGGTTTCTTGAACGGATCTTCAATTTGTTTGAGAGGCTTGATCCCTCTATGAAGGGTACGGGGATCGGCCTGACCATCGTACGCCGGATCATCGAAGTGAATGGGGGAAAGATCTGGGCGGAATCGGAAGGATTGGGTAAGGGAACCACCATCCGGTTCACGCTACCGGTGGTCGTATAAGGAATTACAGTAATACATAAACATTAAGACAGAAGAGAATTATCAGTGATATTCATATGGTGACACTGAAAGGAGAGCCTCTCGTCATCCTGCTTGTTGAAGACAATGAAGCCCACGCCGAACTGGTCATGCGGAGCATGCGGGATCAGCGGGTGGCAAACATCATATATCATGTCCTTGATGGGCAGCAGGCGCTCGACTTCCTCCTCCACAAAGGAGATTATGCAAACACCGAAAAGAAGAGCCCTCGCCCGAACCTTGTCCTCCTTGACCTCCGCCTTCCCAAGGTTGACGGGCTTGAAGTCTTAAAAACAATCAAGGAATCACCTGATTTAAAACGGATCCCGGTCGTTGTTCTCACAAGCTCGGATGCCGAAACTGATATCGCCCGCTCGTATGATTACCATGCAAACAGTTACGTTGTCAAACCGCTCGAATTCAAGACGTTCACCAAACTTATGGAAGATCTCGGGTTTTACTGGCTGGGCTGGAACGCCCCGCCAATCAGCTAAAAATGTATGGCAGGCACTATAAAAAAAAGGATCGGGACAGCCCTGATATATCCAATAAAAAATCCCCTTACCGTGTGCTGCTAATCGAGGATGAGGATGCACATGCAGAACTCATCTGCCACAGTTTTTCACAATACCCGGAAAAATTCCATCTTTTTCATGCAGCTACCCTGCAGGATGCAAAGCGGCAGGTTGCGCAGGAACCCTTTGACCTGATCATCGCCGACTGGCTCCTCCCCAACGGGAAAGGGATCGATATCCAGCCTGCTGACAAAGATGCGATCACTATCCCGGTCATCATCATGACCAGCCATGGCAACGAGGAACTTGCCGCACAGATGTTCAAAGCAGGCGCAGTGGATTACATCGTAAAATCCGAACCTGCATTCAAGGACCTTCCCCGTATTACCGAGCGGGCGATTAGGGAATGGGAGAACATCAAAGAACGAAAAACTGCAGAAAAAAACCTCAGGGAGAGCGAGGAGCACTACCGGGGAGTGTTTGAAAATACCGGTACTGCAACCGTCATTATTGAAGAGGACACTACAATCAGTCTCGCCAACGATGAATTCTGTCGGCTTTGTGGCTGGAGAAAGGAAGAGATCGAAGGAAAAAGAAAGTGGACCGAATTTGTGGTGCCCGAAGATCTCGATCGGATGCTCACCCAGCACCGGCTCCGTCGCGAACTTGGGCAAAAGGCCCTAAAACACTATGAATTCCGTTTTGTTACAAAGTCCCGCAAGATCCGGGATATTTATCTCACTGTTGGTTTGATCCGCGGCACAAAACGAAGCGTCGCGTCTCTGATGGACATCACCGAACGGAAACAGGCGATTGACGAAATATTTCACATGGCACAAGAGTGGAAGCGTACCTTCGATGCCACGAACGACGCCATATGGATTCTCGACAGAGACCAGACGGTGATGCGCTCCAACAAAACGGCAGAACGGTTCTTTGGGCGACCATCCGGTGAGATTATCGGCAGCTATTGTTTTGAGATTGTGCATGGAACAAAACAACCGATATCTGAGTGTCCTTTCCTGAGAGTAAAAAAGAGCCTGCATCGTGAAACAATGGACCTGCAGGTTGGCAGGAAATGGTTTGAGATCAGTGTAGATCCTATCCTTGATGAAGCTGGTGAATTTTCTGGAGCCGTTCATATCGTCAGCGACATTACAGAACGCAAAAAAGTGCAGGAAGCTTTGCGGGAGAGCGAGGCACGGTATCGGAACGTTGTTGATGCACAGACGGAATTCATCTGTCGTTTCCGTCCTGATGGTTCCCATGTGTTTGCCAATAAAGCTTATTGCAGATATTTTGGTTTAAACTGCGAAGAAATCATCGGGAAAAAATTTTCTGCCAGTATTCATCCTGATGATAAGGAAAGATTCAGGAAACTTTTTGTCTCGTTAACTGCAGCAAATCCGGTCGCAGAAATAGAACATCGCATCATCCTTCCGGATGGCAGCATCTGCTGGATGTACTGGATCGACCGGGCGATCTTTGATGAAAAAGGACATATAATGGAATACCAGTCAGTTGGACGGGACATCACCGAACGCAAGCGGGCGGAGGAAGCGCTCACGGAGAGCGAGAAGCGGTTACAACTTACTCTTGATGCGACCAATGATGGTCTCTGGGACTGGGACATCCCCTCAGGGAATGCAATATTCAGCCCGCGATGGTACACGATGCTGGGATATGAAAACGGCGAGATGCCGGCGAATTACTCCACTTTTAAATCACTTGTCCACCCGGATGACCTGGTCCTGACAGAAGCAAAGATCCAGGAACATATACAAAAAAGAGACGACGGCTACTCAATTGAACTCCGCATGCGCACAAAAACCGGGGACTGGAAATGGATCCTGACACGGGGACAGGTCGTTTCACGGGATGCTGACGGGAATGCACTCCGGATGGTAGGCACCCACACCGATATCACCGACCGTAAAATGATGGAGGAGGAGATCCGCTCCCTCAATGCAGCCCTCGAACAACGGATAGAGCAACGTACGGCACAGCTCACCTCATCAATTGAAGATAAGGAAGTCCTCCTCAGGGAAGTCCACCACCGGGTGAAGAACAACCTCCAGATCATCATCTCCCTCCTAAACCTCCAGTCGAGGTACTTAACCGATGAGAAGACGCTTGCCGCGATCAAGGAGAGCCAGAACCGTGTCAGGGCAATGGCGCTCGTCCATGAAAAACTGTACCAGTCTGCAGACATCTCGAAGATAAACCTTGATGAATATGTCCGGTTCCTCGGAAACAGCCTGTTCCAGTTCTATGGCATGAAAGGAAAAGGTATCACGTTTACGACAGCCATCCCGGAGATTACGCTCGATATCAACACAGCAATACCAATCGGGCTGATCACAAACGAACTGGTCTCAAATTCCTTAAAGTATGCATTCCCTGACAGAAGGAAAGGGGAGATCTCCATCACAATTCATCGCAAAGATCGCCAGCTCACCATCCTGTTTAAAGATAACGGGGTCGGACTCCCTGAGGACTTTGACTGGCGCACCGCCAAATCGCTGGGGTTACGACTCGTAATCTCACTCGTTGAGCAGCTGCAGGGCACAATTGAACTTGACCGTACAACAGGAATGAAATTTACGATTGTGGTCAAGGAGAAGGAGTAGGATAAAAACCAAAAATCTGCATTGTAAATTCAGTTACCTGCTCCTTTGATATGATAAAAAAAATAATACCCTGATCAGATCACCATGACTTCTCTCATCCATTCTCCGGCACGGTATTGTGTCTTCATATTTCTCGTTATATTGGTTATTATCGGACCGGTCACCGCACTTACACTCAACGCGGGCGAAGCCCGTTCTTCAACCCCTTCTATCGCCAAAGGTGACCCGGTTTATGTCCGTGGAATCGCCACCGGACGCCCGCAGCAGGGGCTCCAGATATGGCTCATCGGCAATAATTATGCACAGGTCACGACAACTTCTGTTGCTTCGGACAGTTCGTTTGAATACGAACTCACATCCTCCGATACCCGGAACCTTGATCCCGGGCAGTACTTTGTCCTCATCCAGCACCCTATGATGAACGGGCAGTTCGATATTATCTATAATGCTGCTACCGGGCAGGTGATCAACCGGCAGCAGGGTAATGGCATGGCGATCTTCACCCTCACCGGTGCGGGAAGTCTCCAGTCATCGGATGCTGCTTCCGCACTTATCAGCGCTGTTAACAGCCAGAATGTCGATGACATGTTTTCAACGGTCACATTTTTTATCAGTGAACCCGGTGCGTTCATCGATTTCGTCGGTGAACACGCCGTTGGAGAAAAGTTCACCATTACCGGAACAACTAATCTTGCCGTTGGTGACGAACTCATGGTAGAGGTATATTCTTCATCGTTTGCCCCTACCGGAAAAGGTCAGCCGAATGAATTCTCAGGCAAATCAGGGATCGTAAAAGTGCAGACCGGCTCAGGTAGTAGCAACCGCTGGTCATTCGATATCGATGCGTCCGCATTCCGTCCTGACGAATATATCGTAAATGTCCGGGCAATAAACCAGCAGGCAACCGGCACCACAACATTTACGATCGTCCCATACCGGATAAAGACAACAGTACTCACCACAATTCCTATGGCACCCACAACGCTTCCAGGTACGGTTACCACATTGGCTTCGATACCCTCCTCCACAACGAAAGCAACTCCCCTCCCGGTCTGGATCACCGGTGCCGCGCTTACAGCGGCGCTCCTTATTGCACAAATCCCCGGCCGCAACAAAGTATAAGAACCGCATCCGCTCCACTGTCAAGCAGGGTATTTTCATGGAACCCGAGACCGTGCCGGAGGTAAATGACCTTCTCTGGGAGACAATCGTGGAGAACGCGGCAATACCGGTCGTCGTGATGTTTTTTTCCCCGACCTGCGTATTCTGTCACCAGATGGAACCATACTTCAGGAACTATGCAGAGGAATACAAGGATATGGTGCTCTTTGTCCGGCTCAACATCACAACAAACCCATGGACAGCAGAACGCTATGGTGTCAAGAGTACCCCGACATTCAAGTTTTTCTGTGATAAAAAACCAGTTCAGGAGATGGTTGGCTCGGTCTATCCCGCGCTATTAAAACGGGCGGTCGATGAAGTGCTTGTGCATGGTAAGGAATGTGCAAAGAACTCCACAACAATTGATTACGAAATCACCGGGTATGGATAAGGAATAAAATCTGTTTTAAAGCCTCCGGCTGCACCCGCACTGTACAGCAGCTTCCCTGACTGCGAGCGCGACCCTTTTGGTGACTTCCTTGTCAAGGATATTGGGCATTATCCTGTCCCGGCGAGGTTTTGTGACATACCCCGCAATGGCATGTGCCGCGGCGACCTTCATCTCATCGGTGATTCGGGTTGCACATGCGTCCAGCGCCCCACGGAAGATGCCGGGAAATGCAAGTACGTTGTTGATCTGGTTTGGAAAATCGCTCCTGCCAGTCCCCACTACTGCTGCACCCGCGTGCCGTGCTTTATCCGGCATAATCTCCGGCACCGGGTTTGCCATTGCAAAGATGATTGGGTCCGGGTTCATCTTTTTGATCATCTCTTCGGAAAGGATATCCGGACCTGAAACCCCGATGAAGACATCCGCGCCCTTCATTGCATCCGCAAGAGACCCTTCCCTTCCCGCATGGTTGGTCTCATCTGCGAGGATGAACTTATACTTGTTGCTGTAGAGTCCTTCGCGTCCCCGGTGGATGATGCCTTTTGTGTCGCAGACGACAATGTCATGCACCATCGTGCACACATTAGGATCGTACCCGATGCATTTCAAAAGCCGTGTGATCGCATATCCTGCTGCTCCCGCACCGCAGACAACGATATTAAGGTCCTCGTATTTCCTCCCGGTAACCCGGCAGGCATTGATCAGGGCTGCAAGCACGACGACAGCAGTCCCGTGCTGGTCATCGTGCATGACCGGAATCCCGATGTCCTGCAGCGCATCCTCGACCTCAAAGCATTTCGGGGCGGCAATGTCTTCAAGGTTGATGCCGCCAAAGACCGGCGCGATATTCTTTACCTGATCGACAAAATCGGTCTCATAGCTCTCAAAGCAGATGGGGAATGCATCGACCCCCGCAAATTCCTTGAACAGGATCGCTTTTCCTTCCATGACGGGGATTGCCGCATACCCGCCGATATTGCCAAGGCCAAGCACTGCCGAACCATCTGTCACAATCGCGATGGTGTTTGCCTTGAGCGTATACTTATACGCTAGATTTCTGTCTTGTGCAATTTCCCGGCAGACAGCGGCAACACCCGGAGTGTATGCTAAGGACAGGTCATGCCGGGTCTTGAGGGGAACCTTTGACCGGATCTCAAGTTTGCCATGGTGTTGTGCATGAAGTGTCAGTGCGTCCCGGTTAATCTCACCGCTTGGTTGTACCAGCATGCCCTGTGCCTCTTCTTATATCGTGTGAAGGAGATGGGAGGCAATGAAGTTTATTGTTAGAACAGGAATGAAAGGTTAAAAAGTTATGAAAGAACCGTGACCGCCCTCACGTTGTCGAGTGTGATGATAATTCCCCCCCATATGAGAGTCGCCGCGAAGCAAAATGGCAGAAGGGTTGGAAAGATTTGTATCTTTGCATGATCAGATACCGTTCCATGGTATTTTTTCAAAAAGGAGCGGCATTTATTCAACCCCTGCTCATCATCGCACTTCTCTTCATCATTGTTATGGGCATCAAAACAACCGGGTTTATCATCAACCTGCTGCTTGTCTCAATCATCCTGACCCTGCTCGGACTTCCCGCAATTGAATGGCTTAAAAAGAAAGGCTTCCCCAATATTGTATCAGTGACAATTGTCACCGGCATAGCAGGAATTTTTATCCTCTTCCTGATCGTGGTTGCCGCTTTTTCCTTTCATGTGCTGGTGGCTGACCTTCCGATATACCAGGCAGAGCTCAATGAGAGAATTGCCGGGATATCGTCATTTTTAGGCAATGTCGGCATCCAGAAAAATATGGTTATTCCATCATCAATTAACCTGGGAGCAATTGCATCGGTAATCATGTCGTCAGTTCTGAATATTGGCGATACCATCATGACCCTCTTTATTATTGCGGTAACGACTTTTTTTATGCTCCTTGAAGCGCCGCACCTCAAAACCCGGATGGAAAAAATTTTTACAAACGAGAAAGAAAAACTCGCGCAACTGTCCAACATGAGCAAATACATCATTGACTTTGTTGTTGTGCGGACAGAGACCAACATCGTCCACGGCGTACTCTTTGGCGGCTTCCTTTCCATTATGGGGGTCCATGCCGCTTTATTATGGGGTATCCTGACATTTGTCCTCTGTTTTATCCCGTATATCGGGCTTATTATTGCTGCGATTCCGGCCATTTTCTTTGCATGGCTCCAGTTCGGCACATGGGGGGCGGCAGCTGTTATCGCTGCAGTCTGCGTGCTCAACCTTATCGTCGAAAACCCGGTCTTTTCCTACTTTGCCTCCCGTAAATTCGAGATGCCCGCGGTCATCGTGCTTTTATCGGTCATATTCTGGGGGTGGCTGCTGGGTATTACCGGCATGCTTTTTGCAATTCCGATCACGCTGATGCTCCTGATCGTGTTTGAGTGCAGCGATGACTTTCGCTGGGTAAACGAGTTGCTCGGGGTCAGCCACCTCTTTGAAGACCCGGGGCAGCACGAGAATAAAAAGGAATAATTTTCTTTTCTTACATGGATTTTTTATGTAGAATTCCAGCGAAAAAAATCAACGCCTCGGCCGGGATTTGAACCCGGGTCAAAAGCTCCGGAGGCTTCTAGGATGTCCACTACCCTACCGAGGCAGATATCCCGCATGCCAGCATGAAGTCAGAACATTTAGGGAACAAATTTTTAAGACTTGGGCATCGCGTCTTTCTCTTATTATACTGTTTAAACTGCGATCCGGTTCCATGCTCATGTGCTAACGAACGGTTCCATATCATTAACACCACACAGGGTAATAAAGCTCTCGGACGGTGAATCCCATAATCTGTGCAGTTCAATTGAGAAAGGTTCAGGTCACTAATAAAATATCTGTGCTGTACGGATGAATAATCCCGGATAAAACAGGTAGGACCGGTGCCAGATTACACCTGCTCCCGCAATACAAACACGCGGCTTATAATCCTGTTGTCTTTGATGACCGGGGAACTTTTTAATGATGTCCGGATCTTCAAGCCATGTTTGTTTTTAATAATCAGGTTTCCTGTCCAGACACCCTTTGAATCCATGATAAATGTTTCTTTTTCCAGCATAAATTTCGATTCAGGTGCCTTGAACTGGCTGATATGCTGGCCTTGTGCATTGGCGAGCGAAGATCCCAGCATTTTTTCACCGGCACGGTTCAGGTAACTTATGGTTCCGGTATGGTCAGTGATGATGACGCTGTCGTCCATTCCATCCACGGCTGCCGTAAATTTGAGCAGCTCTTCTTTCTCCTGGAGAATCTGTGCATTCACCTGCGCAAGATCGCGCTCCGCATCCTTCATCGCGGTAATATCATGGCAATAGATCGCTACCTTTGCCACGGATCCTTTTGCATCGAATACCGGGTGCAGGTTGTTTTCAAACCACCTGCCCTTAAGTTCTTCAACGAAATGCGCCGGTGTCCCGGCCCGTACGCGGCGCTCCTCTTCAGCCAGCCGAAGAGAGATTGATCCATTTGATAGGAGGTCATTGAAAGGCGTATTGACCAGATCCAAAGCCTTCCGGTTGAGGCGTTGCGCCATCGGCTCGTTTGCGGCAAGGATGTTCCCGTCATTATCCAGAAGCAGCATCGCATCATGTGTGGTGTTGATAAGGGCATCAATGGTGCTGTCGCGCTCCCTGATCTTCTCATTGATGGAATGTTTATACAGCGCCATTTCGATAACCGAGTGTACCTCCCTGTCGTTGAAGGGTTTTAATACATACCCGTAGGGTTCGGTGACCTTCGCCCGTTCGATGAGTTCGTTATCAGCATACGCGGTCAGGTAGATGACAGGTATGTCAAAGAGGGTACGGATCTGGCCGGCAGCTTCAATGCCGTCCATATCACCGGCTAGATGGATATCCATGAGCACAAGGTCAGGCAGGGTCTCGCGGATGTTTTCCAGGGCCGCCTCACCGGACACTGCAATGCCGGATATAAGGTACCCGAGTTTTTTTAATGTCTCCCCTATATCTTCTGCTACAATCCGCTCGTCTTCAACAATGAATATGGCTGGTTTTTTCATTTGGCACCCATTGATTACGGTTTTTTGGATTTTTTGATATATTTTCTCATTCTGCAGATTGGAGCCCTGCATTCCTGGCATGCTGTTAATTTTGGCCGATAACCAGTCTTAACCCCGGAGAACTTGAAGTTTTCCAGTCAAAGCATCAGGAGGTAAATTCAATCACCATTACCGTCACTGTAATTGGAATTAATTTCTCCTACTTGAGAAATAACTCTTAATCATTTTGGACATAAAAATCCTTTTTTAAAAAACCTGCTGCATATGATTTTAAGACCAGTGACACCGGAACTGATTACCGGGATATGGATATGGAGCTGGTTTTTTCCCGTGAGATTTCAACCCATTCGGGCAGCTATACAATCATTATCGAAAAAGAGGACTTCTCTGTTGTGTACCCGGGGATGATACGGTATACGCTCTCACTTCTTGACGGAAAAAAAATCTTCGCGGTATTCCGCACAAACACGTACGAGTACTCACCGACGGTCATCTACCGGGCAGAGAAAGTAATCTTTGAACGGGCGCAGGAATGGGAGCAGGATCTTGTATCAGACCCGGAACGTTTTCTAAAAATTCATGCCACTGTGCCGCCCATTACACCATTATGTCAAACTACTGATGTTGTGGTGCTCCAGGGCAGCCCGCGTGCCGATGGGAACTGCAGTATTATAGTTGGCTTTGTGGTTGCAGCAGCAAAGGAGATCCACAAAACAGTTCAGGTTATTTACCCCCATGATATGAATATCCATTCCTGTATCGGGTGCTACCAGTGTTATAACACCGGTACCTGCACCTTTGACGATGATATGGGAGATATTATCAACGCTTTCCAGCACGCGTCCCTGATTATTGTCTGTTCCCCGGTATACACCAACTCGGTGCCAGGCGCACTCAAGCTCCTCATTGACAGGTGCCAGGCATACCATGCACAACTTACCATTTCTAAGCACGTACAGGCAAAAAAGAAGGGATTGATCTTTTCTGTTGCCGGAAGAAAAGGCAGATCGCATTTTGCTTGCGTGATTAATGTAGTAGCACCCTTTTTTAGAAATATCGGCATTCAGCCCTCTGGAGAACTCCTGATTGATGGGGTTGACGAGCTCCAGGATATACGAAAAAACAGGGGTTTGGAACACGATGTCAGGCGCATGGTTCATACATGCCTGATGGAGATGTAATCATCCGGCACAATTAAGTAAAAAGCGGGTGAGTGGTATTTCATCCATGTTTCTTATGATAGAGATGCCAGATCTTGCAGGCGCCTTCATGACTCACCATGCACGGGCCGACCGGAGTCCGTGGCGTGCAGGCTGTTCCAAACATCTTACAGTCTGATGGTTGGGCAATACCACGGAGCACTTTGTCACAGATGCAAGAGGGATGTTTTCCGACATGCTTAAACACAATCCCAAACTTCTTTTTCGCATCATATTGCCCGAACTCCTTTTTAACCTGTAGCCCTGATCCCGGGATTACCGGAAACCCGCGCCACTCCACATCAGATGGTTCAAAGACTTTATACATCACGCTTTTTGCCTTGGTATTGCCTTCCCGGGTGACAGCGCGGGGATATGCGTTATCCACCCGGCTTGTCCCTTCCTGTACCTGGCGGACAAGCATGAGAAGCCCTAGCAGGATATCTTCCGGTTCAAAACCGGCAACAACCTGCGGCACCGGGAACTTCTCATAGTCTGCATATCCAGTGACCGTACAGACATGCCCGGGCAGCATGAACCCATTCAGCTTTGCCTCGCCCTGTTCCAGCAACCACTTCATCGCTGGTGGGACGATCCGGTGACAGGAAAGGATCGAAAAATTTTTTGGCGGCTTTGTAAGGATAGTTGCCGCTACTGTGGGAGCAGTTGTCTCAAATCCCACTGATATAAATACGACCTCCTTGTCAGTCTTCTGTGCAATCTCGACTGCCTTATGAACGCCCTGCACCACCCGCACATCGCCACCGCACGATTCAAGCGAGCCTTTTGTCCCCGGTACCCGGAGCAGGTCCCCGTACGTCGTGACAATGCACCCTTTTTCCACCAATTCCAGTGCAGCATCGATCTCACCCTGTGGCGTGATACAGACCGGGCACCCCGGCCCCATGACGATCTTTAGCTGTTTAGGGAGCACGGACCGGAGCCCTGCTCGTGCAATTGCCGCCTCATGAGTCCCGCAGATATGCATGAAACATAGGTCGCGGTCAGTGATATCATCAAGCGTCTGTAAAATCGTTCTCTCCGCCATGAAATCCTATAGATATATAGAACCCGGCCACATAAGCTGTACGCATATGGACATGGGATATTTTTATGCAGCAGTCACCGTACTTTTTGGTGTCCTGCTCGCAATTATTGCACGCCTGATCGTCAGCTGGCTTAAAACCAAAGCGGACACGACCAATACCCGTTGGGATGATATCATAATTGCCGCGATCGGAAAACCCCTGCAGGTCACAATCATAGCGGTCGCGGTCTACATTGCCCTCAAGAATTTTGGTATCGTGCCTGACCAGTACCAGTGGCTGCTTGATGACCGGTTCATTAATACGTTTTATATTATCATTGGAGCATGGGTGCTCTCATCATTTCTTCATGATATTATCATTATATATGGCCATGCATTTGCTGAAAAATCGGAAAGTGACTGGGATGACCGGCTCATCGAACTGCTTGAGCTTGTTGCAAAATATGTAATCTGGTTTGCTGCGATCATCCTCATACTCGCAACCTTTAAAGTGGACATCACCCCGTTTCTCGCAGGTGCCGGTATCGCTGGTCTCGCCATTGCGCTCGCCGCACAGGACGTCATCTCAAACTTTTTTGGCGGGGCAATCATCGCCGTTGATAAACCGTTCAAGGTAAACGACCGGATAAAGATCGACGCGTATATAGGAGACGTTGTCAGCATTGGTCCTCGCAGCACCCGCATCAGGACACTAGACTACCAGATCGTTACGATTCCCAACAACAAGATCACCACCAACATCATCGTGAACTATGCGATGCCGGACCAGAAACTGCGCATAACCATCCCGGTGAGCGTTGCATACGGCAGCGATATTAAGAAGGTGAAAGCGGTCCTTCTCGAAATTGCACACGATGTGATCGGGAAAACCCAATACCTGCTCTCAGATCCTGCCCCCAACGTCTTCTTCCTTGAATTCGGGGATTCGGGTTTGAAGTTTGTCCTCTATGTCTGGGCAAAGGCTTTCAATCTCCCGGATCAGATAAAGGACGCCGTCAATTCCCAGATCGCCGAACGGTTCGCTGCAGACGGTATCGAGATCCCGTTCCCGCAGGTTGAAGTGAAATTAAAAGGGTAATTTTTTTAAAAAAAAAAAGATATCCGGAATATAAATTCCGGATTTTTAATCCATAAATTCCCGGACGGTTTGCACCAATATTTCCTAATTACGGTCAAAAAAGCATCTTTTTTTATCATAAAATTGCCAGGAAAGAGATTTATTTTTTCATTCCGGGATTGCTTATATTTGATTCATTTTCAACCCAACGGCTATAATTACCCCGGACTACACCATCTTTTATATGTTCGGCGTTTCAACCTTCTGCCTCCATGACCGGTCACTTGAATCAGCACTTGACCAGATCAGTGCAATTTCAGATTTTATAGAGGTAATGGACGAAGGGTTCCATTATCTGAAGAGTGCCGAACCCCTGCAGAGTTATTCTGTAAAATTTTCCGTTCACTCCCCCTGCCGTGGGACAAATATTGCAAGCCTTCTCGAACAGATCCGCAGGGCGAGTGTTGAGGTAATGGGGGAATGTTTTACCATCGCAGCGGAAGTAAATGCCGGCGTAGTCGTCCATCCCGGATATTTTGCATGGGTGGAGGAACGGGAAAAAGCGGAGAACCAGTGTAAAAAGTCAATATCTGAACTCACACACCTTTCTGCTGAACACGGAGTCCCGTTTTATATCGAGAACATGGGGGATTGGGAATATTTCCTGCTCAAGACACCCGGTGAACTGCCACTCATCGGAAATGCCCGGTTTGCACTGGACGTGGGGCACGCCCACCAGAACCATTGCCTTGAAGAGTTCCTCTCAGTTACTGCCCAGCACTTCCACCTTCATGATAATGACGGGAAAAGCGATACTCATGCAACAGTCGGTGACGGCACTATCGATTTTGGTCCGGTGATGAAAATAGTAAAAAAGTCTGGGATCCGTCCCGTAATTGAGGTTGCAACGTATGATGGCGTGCTCAAAAGCATCGAACGGTTAAAAGCATTTTAAATGGGATACTGTTATCATCATTTATTTTGGTCTAACCCGGTTAAGTGAAAACAACATGGGCCTTTGAGGTTCCGCAACGTTTTATAACGAATACCCCCAACGTATCTAGGCAATCTGCCTATGTGACACAGCCCGGCAGTGTGCCTCCTTGGTAAGGAGGAAGTCCCGAGTTCAAATCTCGGCATAGGCTTGCATTGTTTTTTTTAAAAATTTTTAACATGCCTTTAATTTTTTTATTTCTTTCTATATTTTCAGAATTGGGGCTTATTTTGAATATATTTGTAAAATGATTTTTAAAAATGCACATGAATATTATATATGTGCGAATGAATAGTAATAGATTGTTTATTTATGCTGAACATAGAATCGGGGCGTGATGTGTTCATCATCTGGCTCTCATTATGCGCCGGGGCAATTGTCCAGTACTTCACCAACAGTCTTACTATCCTCATCATTCTCATATCCATCGTGTGCGCACTCACTGGATTATTCATCTACCGGAAGGTAGGAAAATAAAAGAAAATTCCTCACATAAAATTTTTATCGCCCTGATTACTGAACTAAAATTCCCAGCATGACTTATCTGCTTTCATACAGGTCGGACTCAAAAAGCCCTTTGTGTAATTCTTATAAAAATGGACATAAAAATATTTCGAGGATGATCCGATAAAATAACCGGTATTCCCGCAGGGAGTTCCAGGTAATGTCCGTATAATAATATTATTCTTCATTCCAGTAGAGTTGTACAATACCAGAAAGGGTATAACCGTTTTTGTAAAAACGTATATAAACACAAAAACCGGGCGAAAAGACCAGACTACCATGCCAGCGATACACAGGAAAAGGGAGACCGTTTCATGAGCAGGACTGATGCAGAACGCCTTTTACGACAGGGCATCGAGCTCTACGATCTCGGGCGGTTTGCGGAGGCGATCATCACCTTTGACCGGGCACTCGAACTGTTCCCAAAACTTGCAAAAGCGAATTATTTCAAGGGGATCGCTCTTTATGATCTCGGCCATTTTGAAGAAGCGATTGCCGCATACGAGCAGGCAATCCGTATCGAGCCTTCTGAAGCCAGTGCATGGTACAACAAAGCGGCAACACTCGCGCAACTCGGGAGAACCGAGGAAGCGCTTGAAGCCTGCGAACGGCTCCTTTCGATCAAATTCGATAATGCCGAAGCATGGATCCTCAAGGGAATCTCGCTGTACGAACTTGGCAGGTTCAAGGATGCGATCTCCGCCTATGACCATGCGCTCGCCATCGATCCGCACCATGCCAAGGTGCACTACAATAAAGGGATCGCACTTGCTGACCTTAGCCGGCACCATGAGGCAATCATTGCCTATGACAAAGCGATCGAGAACATACCGACCTATGCCAAGGCATTCTATAACAAAGGCACATCCCTGTATGAGATTGGAAAATATGATGATGCCCTCGCTGCTTTTGAACGGGTGCTCGCGCTCGATCCCTCTGATATCTGGGTCTGGTATTTCAAATGCTACATCTTTGCCAAACAGGAACGGTATGAAGAAGCAGTTGACGCCGCGGAGCGGTTCATAAAAACGGAACCGGAGCACGCGGATATCTGGGTCATACTTGGTATTTCCTTATACAAACTCGGGCGTCCTCAGGACGCGATACCGGCATTTGACCGTGCACTGGAAAAAAACCCGCAAATCACCGATGCATGGTTGTATAAAGGCCTTGCAGCCAATGAACTTCACCACGAGCAAGACGCTATTGCCTCCTTAAACAAGGCTCTCGCGATCAGCCCGGCAAATGCGCAGGCATATTACCAACGAGGACTCGCCCACCAGAACTTGCGCGAGTTCCGGGAGGCGGCCGATGATTTCGACCGCTCCCTTTCCTTTGAGTCAGAAAACCCTGACACGCTCCTCAATAAAGGAGTTGTGTGTATCCACCTTCACCGGTACGAAGACGCGCTGGACGCGCTGAACCGGTCGATTGCTAAACAACCGGCGGTTGCACGCGCAATGTACCTTAAGGGAGTGACCCTCACCAAACTCGGGAGGCACCGCGAAGCGGTCGATGCATTTGAAAGCACGATTAAACAGGATCCCGCATGTGCGAATGCGATGTACAGGCAGGGTGTCTGTTACGCAAGCTTCGGCCGGTTTTCCGATGCAATCGCAGCCTTTGACCGGGCTGTTGCGATCAATCCTTCCTTTGCCCTTGCAGTATACCACAAGGGGTTTGCCCTTGCCCGGCTCGGAAAATACGATGATGCAATCGGGGAATATGAGCGTACAATTGCCTTGGACCCCGGGTATGCACCTGCCTACCACCAGAAAGGGACCATCCTTATAAAACTGAACCGGTACCAGGAAGCAATTGCTGCGTTTGACAAGAGCATCGGGATAAAACCGGGTTTTGCACAGGCATATTTTGACAAGGGTATGGCGCTGATGAAACTCGAACGGTACGGGGATGCAATTCTTGCATTCGATTCGGCGCTGGAGATAAACAACAATTATGTTGCAGCTCATTTCAACCGCGGCCGTGCATTACTTGAACTCAACGAATATGAAGATGCTGTCCATGCGTTTGACAGCACATTGGGAATTGACCCGTCATTTTCTCCTGCGATCGCAAACAAAGGCAGGGCATTCATGCAGATGGAGCGGTATTCCGATGCGGTGGAAGTGTACGATGCATTGCTTGCCATAACACCCCAGAACCCGGCAGCTCTTTATGAAAAAGGGATCGCACTTGCCAGACTCGGCAGGTCAGAAGAAGCAGTAACTGTACTTGACGCCGCTCTTGAACAGAACCCGGCCCTTACTGATGGATGGGTATACAAGGGTATCGCTCTTTCAAAAATGGGGTTGCTGGAAGAGGCGATCGCTGCTTTTGATACCTCAATCCGGATCAATCCCTCCCTCTTCGATCCCGCCATCCGCAGGAGTATCGCATTGTATGAGCTTGGCCGGTTTGAAGAAGCCATAGAGGGGTTCAACCACGCGCTCGAAACCAACCCTAATAACGCGCGGGCCTGGTGCTTCAAAGGTATTTCCCAGCTTGGGCTGGACCGGTTTGAGGATGCTATACGGTCATTTGACCGGGCTATTGAAAATGACCGGCGGTGTGCCCGTGCGTATTACGAGAAGGGCAATGCTCTGTCCCAGCTCAACCGGCAGCTCGAAGCTGTCATCGCATATGAGAAGGCGCTGGAGATTAAACCGTCGCATGCATCTGCCCATTACCGTAAAGGGGTCGCCCTCGCCCAGAAAGACCGGTATGACGAGGCAATACATGCATTTGAAAGTGCTCTTGCGATCGACCCGAAGAACGCGGATGGTTATTACTACCTCGGCATCGCGCTTGCAGGGCGCGACCGTTATGACGACGCAATACTGGCTTTTGAAAATTGTCTCGCCCTGTCCCCGGGCAATGTATCTGCATATTACTACAAAGGGATTGCCCATATCCAGTGTAACCAGTACGAACAGGCGGTTGATAATTTTGAAAAGACCATCGAGTCCGAACCAGATAACCCGCTCGCAAATTATTACCTTGGTGTTGCTCTCCTTCAGAGTGAAAAATTCAAAGATTCCATCGCAGCCTTCACGAGGGCCATCGATCTTGATCCCTCCCTCTCCGATGCATGGATGTACCGTGGCATCGCATTCTTCTCAATTGAGCAGTACGAGGACGCAATCTCCTCGCTTGACAAAAGCCTTGCCGTCCACCCCTCTTCAGTTGAAGCATTGATGTGCAGGGGCAATTCGCTTTTCAGAATTTCCCGGTTTTTGGAAGCATCCGAGACATTTGAAAAGGTGCTCACCATCAGCCCGACGCTGGTTGATGCATGGATGCAGAGAGGCAATGCCCTGTACAAACTCGGACGCAAACAGGATGCCCTGATCGCGTTCACAAAAGCGCTGGAAGTTAATCCTGACCGTGCAGACGGTTGGACAAACAAGGGACATGCACTCTATGATATCGGAAAGCTGCAGGATGCGCTGGGGGCGTACAACAAAGCGCTTGACCTCAATCCATCGCTCGGTGATGTATGGATGCGCAGGGGCGATGCACTCAACGAACTCGGGAAAACAAAAGAAGCCATTTCCTCGTTCCAGAAATCCTTAAACATTGAACCAAACCAGACTGACGGTTGGATCAAGAAGGGAAAATCCCTGTTTGAACTCGGGCGTTACCAGGATGCCATTGATGCGCTTGACAATGCGATCGCCCTTGACCAGCGCAGTATCGAAGCATTCTACCAGAAAGGGCTGGCACTTGAAAAGATCAACCGCAACGATGAAGCGATTATGGTCTTTGACCTCCTTCTGGAGATCAATCCGGGATTCAACGATGCCCAGTTCCATAAGGGAGTCGTGCTCTCAAAACTGGGTCGCCACAAGGATGCCATCCTGTCATTTGACCGGATCATACAGCTGACTCCGGCCTTTGCACCGGCATGGTACCTCCGGGGGAGGTCACTTGTCGAGACAGGCCGGTTCCAGGATGCACTGGACTCGTTTGACAAGACACTCGCGATCGAACCGGCTTATAACGAAGTCCATTATTACCGGGGGTTCGCGCTCATTAAACTCGGAAGGTATGCTGAAGCAATCGAAGCTCTTGACACAAACCTCGCAAAAGACACGAGTAATGCATCAGGATATTATTACAAGGGCATTGCACTTGCTAAAGTCCACAGGTATGACGAAGCACTTGCAGCATTTGACCGGACATTACTCAATGACCCGTACAACCCTCTTGCCCATTATCACCGGGGCAGGGCGCTCGCCGAACTCGGGCGGCACACTGATGCAATCGAAGCTTTTGGGGAAACTCTTGCACTCAAGCCAAAATACACCGACGCCCGTATGCGTATGGGCATCTCCCTGTATTATCTGGGAAAATTCAGGGAAGCAATCAGCGAATTTGATACAGTCCTTTCTGAAAATCCTAACAATTTCCACGCCCATTACTACAAAGGACGGTCACTATCCGACCTCGGAAAATTTGCAGATGCACTTGATGCCTATGAACATGCAATTGAGATCGATTCCCGCTTCACCGATGCATTATATCATAAAGGGCTGGCACTGATATCACTCGTCCAGTTCGATGAAGCAGTCGTGGCATTTGACCAGGCAATTGAACTTGACCCGCATTACGCCCTGGCCCAGTTCAATCGGGGTATTGCGCTTGTCCGCAAGGGAAACCATCAGCCCGCACTCGACTCGTTTATGAAGGCAACGGCACTGATGCCAAAATACGCCCCGGCATTTTACGAAAGGGGCCTCGCACAAGCTCTTCTCGGCCTTAACAATGATGCTGCGGAATCGTTTGACCGCGCTCTCGAAATCGATGCCAGCCTCACCGACGCAGCTCTTCATAAAGGACTTGCACTTTTTGAACTGGGGCGGTATGAAGATTCACTTATCGCATTTGAACAGGCAATCTCGGTCAACAAGAATTTTGCGCTCGCATGGTACTACAAGGGGCGCGCACTTGCAGCACTGGGGCGGGACGATGATGCAGTCCGGGCATTCGATACCTCGCTTGAACATGATAACACAAATGCGCAGGCTTTTTACGACCGGGGAATTGCCCAGATTACCCTTGGTAAATTCACAGATTCAATCGAATCGTTTGACAGAGTCCTGGAATTTATTCCCAATTACTCGCCTGCATTCTTCCACAAAGGACTTGCTCTCACAAAAAGCGGAATGCACGAGGAAGCCGTACTTGCTTTCTCGATCGCGATAGAGATCAACCCCAAAGACAGTACAGCCCATTTCCAGAAGGGTATGGCACTCGCACAGACCGGTGACCATACGGGAGCTCTGGAATCCTTTGATGCGGCTCTTGCAATCAGCCCGGATAAAGGCGATGTACTGTACGAAAAAGGACTGTCATTTGCCGAGCTGGGGCGGCACACTGATGCAGTCAGTGCTTTTGATTCAGTCCTGCAGATCGAACCCGGCAATATTAACGCCCTATACCACCGCGGGTTATCGCTTGCGGAACTGGGATCCTATGCTGACGCGGTCGATGCCCTCTCCCGGACTTTAGACAGTAATCCGAAACTGGCAAACGGGTGGGTGATAAAAGGGATCTGCCTCTTCTCCTTAGAGAGGCACCAGGACGCCCTGCTTGCCTATGCCGCTGCAATCGAACTGGAACCGTCAAACCCGCACACATGGTATTATCGCGGGAGAGCGCTCCTTGCGCTCGGCAACAGCTCGGAAGCGATCGATGCATTTGACCACGCGATCTCCCTGCAGCCGGATTTCGGTGAAGCCCATTACCAAAAGGGGCTTGCCCTGTTTAAGCTGGAGAAATTCGATGATGCAAAAGAAGCGTTTGAAGCGACCCTGGCCCTCATCCCGGACTATCCTGATGCACTTATCCAGATGGGAAGATCGTGCGCAAAAAAAGGAAGTTATGCCGAATCAGTACAGGTCTTTGACCGGGTCCTTTTGTCAGACCCGGTAAACATCATTGCTTTATATGGAAAGGCGCGGGCGCTTGACCATCTCGGTGAGTACGACAAGGCTGTGGCCGCTTATACACGGGTTGTAAAAGCCCGGCCTGAATGCGACCGTGCCCTGTATTACAAGGGATGTGCACTTGCACGGATGGGAAAACATCCGCCTGCAATCGATACTTTCCGTCGGGCCCTTGATATTAACCCATCATACCGGGAATCGTGGTTTGAACAGGGCAGATCCCTTTTTACCCTTCAACGGTATGACGAGGCAGCCTCATCCTTTGATCAGGCGCTGGCAATCAATCCTGACGATACAGAATCATCAGTACAGAAAGGGCGCTCCCTTTTCCGTCTTGAACGATTTGAAGAAGCGATTGCTGCTTTTGATCAGGTGCTTACTGTGCGGCATTCGGATGAAGCCTCACTATACGGGAAAGGCAGGGCGCTTGCACAGGTTGGCAGGTACAAAGAAGCGATTGCTGTTTTTGATCAGCTGATTGCAGTTGATCCTGATTGCACACCTGCATATTTCCATAAGGGATCGGTCATGGTGGAAATCGGTGAATACCGGTCTTCCCTTGAGGTTTTGGAGCAGGCAATTTTACGAAAACCACAAGACTCCTATGCACTCTATGCAAAGGGTTTGGCACTTGCCCATCTCAACCAGTACAAAGAGGCAATAGCTGCATTTGATATTGCGATCAGGTACAACCCGCATATGGCGCATGCATGGTTTGACCGGGGAACCGCTTTTGCAGAGATTGGCAACGATGATGAAGCGCTCGTCTCATTTGATCGTGCGATTGTCCTGAATCCCAACTACACGAGCGCTTTTTACGACATGGGGCTTGTACTCATGCGCCAGTCCCGGTTTGCTGATGCTGTCAGGGCATTTGACAGTGCGCTTGCGATTGATAAAAATTTTGTACAGGCATCTTTTGACAAGGGACTGGCTCTTATTGCGCAAAAAAAGTATGAAGCTGCAATTACCGCATTTGACCGTGTGATCGAGATCACCCCGGAGAATGCACGGGCATGGTTTGAAAAGGGCAAAGCTCTCGCATGTACGACAGAATATTATAATGCGCTTGACGCGTTTGACCATGCAATCACAATCGACCCTTCTTATGCCGGGGCCCTGTTTGAAAAAGGCAGGAGCCTGTCTGCACTCGCCCGGTACCACGATGCAATTCCTGTATTTGACCAGTGTATTTCCCTTGAACCAAAATACTCCGGTGCATTCTATGAAAAAGGGCTGGCGCTATCAAGTATCCAAAGGTATGACGACGCGGTAAGTGCATATGATCGGGCACTTGTCCTTGCCCCGTCAGACACCCGGGTTCTTCTTGAAAAGGGACATGCATTGTACAAGCTCCGCAGGTTTGATGATGTTGTTGATACATGTGACCGTGCAGTTGCTGTTACACCGGATAACTCCGGTGTGCTCAGTCTTAAAGGACGGGCACTTGTCCGGCTGGGCAGATTTGAAGATGCGGTAATCGCAATTGAACAAGCACTGGAACAGGAAGGTGCAAGTGCCCTGCTCTGGGGGTGTAAAGGATATTCCCTCTACCGTTTGCAGCGTTACAAGGAGTCTGTCGAATCATTTGCAAAAGCATTAAAAAGGGAACCATCCCATATTTTCTCTCTCTACTACCGTGGAAAATCATATTTCAGGCTCGGCCGTTACAACGAAGCGCTCGGCATGATTGACCGGTTGCTTGCGCAGGATAACCGGCACACGGACGGTTGGTATTATAAGGGCATGGTGCTCGTGCTCCTGTCACGCTACACCGAGGCCCTGCCTGCACTGGACACTGCGCTTGACCTTGACGCAACCTGTGCCCCGGCATGGTACCAGAAGGCTATCATATTCAATACCCTTGGCCGGTATGATGAAGCGGTACAGGCGGCAGAATCTGCTATAAAATATTTCCCCGCCCTGCCCGGGTGTGCATACCAGAAAGGGTTTGCGCTGTCACGACTCGGGCACCACAAAGAAGCAATCGATGCCTTTGAAGCCGAACTTGTTGTCAGTCCCGATGATGTTGATGTCCTCTACAGGAAAGGTAAATCATTGCATGCCCTCGGGCAGCACCGGGATGCGGTTCCGGTACTGGAACATGCCCTTGCAATAGACCAGAACCAGGCATCGGCAGCATATCTCCTCGGAGAATCACTGTCTTTTCTGGACCGGCATGAAGAAGCAATCGTCGCATTCGACCGTGCTGTTGTACTTGACCGTTCATGTGCGAGAGCTTCGTTTGGCAAAGGCAGGGTACTCTTTACCCTTGAACGCTGGGATGATGCACTGGCAGCTTTTGACGATGCAATTGCCGCTACTCCGTCATTTGGCGAGCCGGCATTTTATAAAGGACTCGCACTTGCATGCCTTAACCGTCATAAAGAGGCTATTAAGGCGTTTGAGTACGTGCTGGGACTTGACGAGAACGATGCCCCTGCATATTATCATCTCGGTCTTTCCTTTGCTGCACTGGGCAGGCATGAAAAGGCAATCAGTTCATTTTCGCATGCACTCACGATTGACCCCTCACTTAGTGATGCTGCATATCATTCGGGAATTGCCTATATGAACCTCGGTAAGTACAGCAATGCGCTTGCTGCGTTTGAGCATGTTCTCGGGCAGATTCCGGCACATGCCCCCCTTCTGTTTAATAAAGGAAAAGCACTTGCAAAACTTTCCCGGCTCGAAGAATCGTTAAAGGATCTCGATGCGGCGCTCCTTTTGGAAAACAATGATGCGCAGGTATGGACACTGCAGGGGAGCGTGCGCTTTGAACTCGGAATGTTCTCGCAATCACTGGAATCTTTTGACCGTGCGATTGTACTGGAGCCTGAAAACATCCATGCATGGTACTTTAAAGGCAAGGCGCTCTTCGAGCTGGGCAGGATAGCGGAATCTATCCCCTGCTTTGAGAAAGTGATCGGGCTGGATCCGGCATGTGCCATGGCATGGATCCGGAAAGGGGCTGCAAATGCAAGTCTTAAGGATTATCAAGCAGCAATCGAAATGCTGCAAACCGGCCTCCGGCTCAAACCCCGATATGCGAACGGGTGGTATGACCTTGGGGTTGCATACGCAGAACTTGAACAGTTTGAAGCGGCGGTAACGGCATATGATCATGCACTCAGGATTAACCCGAACTTTACAAATGCCTGCTATGACCGGGGGCTTGCTCTTGAACACCTCAGGAGGTTTGATGAGGCGGTTGGAGCGTTTGACGCAACCGTCCGGATTGATCCGGCTTTTGCCGATGCATATTATCACAAAGGCATGTGCCTTGCAGAGCTCAACAGGAAATCTGATGCAGTTGCTGCATTTGATGCAGTGATTGCCATTGATCCCAACCCGGCAGGAACCTATTTCCGGAAAGGGACTGCACTGCTTGACCTTGGGAAATATGGCGATGCAGTCCGGGCATTTGACCTCGCACTTAAACGCGATCCTTCAATGACTTCGGCTCACCTGAAGCGGGGTTATGCACTGACCACCCTTGGCCAGTATGAGGAGGCAGTCGCAGCATATGACAGCACAATCATGCTCGATCCCGATTCCTATACTGCCCATGAACAGAGGGGGATTGCGCTTGTCCGGATTGGTAACTTTGAACAAGCAGTCGTTTCACTGGAAAAAGCACGTTCACTCGATGCAACAGACAAAGAACTCCATTTCGAACTTGGCATGACATACCTGTCACTTGGCAGGTACAATGACTCAATCGGGGCATTTGACCGTGTAATTGAACAGGATTCCGTCTATGCTGATGCGCATTTCAACAAGGCGCTCGCACTGGAGCATCTGGGAAAGGATACCGGGGCTATCGTGGAATTTGATGCGTTTCTCAAGCTTAATCCATCATCTGCGGAAGCATGGTATCACAAAGCCCAGGCATTTATCCGGCTTGGGCGTGATGGGGATGCTGTTGCAGCATTTGAACAGACGCATCTTCTTGACCCCTCCAATGCCGACGCCCTGTACTGCGGGGGGGCTGCTCTAACCCGGCTTGGGCGGGATGATGAAGCGCTTATACTCCTCAATAAAGCGCTCGCAATCCAGCCGGATCTCGCAGATGCTGTCCTTGAAAAATCAAAAGCACTGGCCCGGCTTGGTCGTCACAAGGAGGCAGTCGAGGCATTCAGGTGCGCTTCCACCCTTATCCCGGATAACGCTGATGCATACTATCGTGAAGGGCTCTCCCAAAGCATGATCGGACAATATCACGACGCAATCAGTGCATTTGACCGTTCGCTTGCACTCATTCCTTCAAATGCACCAGCTCATTACGAGAAAGGACTGGCACTGTACCGGCTCGGACGATATGAGGATGCACTGCTCTCATTTGATGCCGCAATCAGCCAAAAATCCGACTATGGTGCTGCATATCTTGGAAAAGGCAGGGCCTTTGTCGCTTTGGACCGATACGATGAAGCAGTCGATGCCTATAGTCATGCAGCAGATCACCTTTCCGACGATGCCGAAGTATTTTTTGAAAAAGGGATAGCACTGCAAAAAACCAGTAAATACGAGGAAGCGATCCGTGCATTTTCACAGGTGCTTAAGATTGATCCCGGTCACACCGGAGCACTTTACGAGGCAGGTACGACCTGTGTCGCCCTGCGCCGGTATTCGGATGCCGTACAACTTTTTGACCGGCTGCTTGCCATTACACAGGAAAATGCTGACGTATTTTATGAAAGAGGGATTGCACTTTCACGGTTAAAACGGCATGAAGACGCGATCTCTTCGTTTGAACAGGCGATCAGGATCAGGCCTGATCATTTCGATGCTCTCTATCACCGTGCCCGGTCGGCTGCATTGCTCGGACAGTCGGACGACGCTGTCCTCGCATACGATGATGTATTGAAGGTAGAACCGGCACATGCACCCTCGCTCCACCAGAAAGGAGTGGAACTTGTCCGGCTTGGACAGCACCAGGAGGCGATAAAATCATTCGACCGTGCGCTTGATGCAGATCCCCAGTTTGCAGATGCCCACTTTGACAAGGGCAGGGCACTGCTGGCGCTGGGTATGTTCCGGGAAGCGGTCAAAACATTTGACCGGGCAATTGCCCTTGACAAGAGCAACGCTGGCATCCATTTCCATAATGGTATCGCACTCCAGTCTCTGGGAAGGAACGAGGATGCAATCATTGCGTTTAATAAGGCTATCGATCTCGATGCCGGTAATGCAGATGCCCATTTCCACCGTGGGGTGTGCCTCACGGCAACCGGGCGCCACAAGGATGCGGTCGAAGCATTTGACGAGGCATTACACCTGTCGCCAAAGTCTATCGGGATCTGGATCGTACGGGGGGCGGCACTTGCATCACTGGGAAAGAACAATGACGCAATCGAATCATTTGTCAAAGCCATTGAGCTCGATCCTGCGAATGCTGATGCATGGTTCCAGAAAGGTATCACGTTCTTTTCCATGGCGAATTATGACGATGCGATCGAGGCATTTAACAAGGCAATCGAGACCCGGCCGGATAATGCACTGGCATACCATTACAAGGGGCAGTCCCTTTCCCGGATCGGGATGTTTAAGGAAGCGGTTATATCCTTTAACAATGCCCTTGCAGTCCAGCCGGGTTTTGTAGAGGCACTGGAGCAAAAAGGCAGGGCACTCATCAGGCTCGGCGAATATAAGGAATCAGTTGAGAGCCTCAACATTGCGCTCAAAGTCAGGCCGAATGTCGCGTCTCTCTGGACGACAAAAGGGATTGCCCTATCGAAGCTTGGAAATTATTCAGAAGCTGTTGCCTGCTACAACAAGGCACTGGGTATCAATACAAAAGACCCGGGGGCATATTATCACCGCGGCGTCTCATACTTCCATCTTGGCAGGTACCAGGACGCAATAAAAAGCCTTGATGCAGCACTCCTCCAGAAACCCGACTGTGCCGAGGCATTTTACCATAAAGGAAGGGCGCTGTCCGGTCTCTCAATGCACCAGGAAGCAATCAGCGCATATGCTACAGCGATCAGTACAAAAAACCAGTATCCGGAAGCGTTTCTGTTCAGGGGAATCGCCCAGAACAACCTTGGCAGATTTGAAGAAGCGATTGACTCATTCAACCATGCAACAGCCATCAATGCTTCCTGCACACCTGCCTACCTCTATAAAGGGATCTCCTTTGCCCGCCTTAACCGGTTCACGGAAGCCATAGAATCATATGACAAGGCGCTGTCCCTTGACCCGGACCTTCCTGATGTATATTACCATAAAGGGGTTGCACTGGAGCACTGCGGAAGATCCGACGAGGCACTCAAAGCATATGACAATGCAGTCTCCCTCAATACCGGATTTGCTGCCGCCCACCATCACAGAGGTGTTGTTCTCGTGCAGATGCGACGCTTTGATGAGGCGATCTCAGCATTTGATGCGGCACTTGCTATCCAGCCGGAGTTCCCGGAAGTATTTTTTGAGAAAGGTAAAGCCCTTGCACTGAGCGGTGCTCCCGTTGATGCTATCGCTGCTTTTGATCAGGCCCTCGCAGCGCATCCCGGCTTTTCAGACGCGATCTTTGAGAAAGGAAAGGCTTTGTTTGAGACCGGAAACTTTGAGAACGCCATCGCTGCTTTTGACCGTGCACTCGAGAATCAGCCCGACTGCCACCAGGCATTATTCATGAAAGGGCGTGCAAATTTTGAACTTGGCAGGTTTGAAGACGCAATCACATGCTACACTCATGCCCTTGAGATCAGCCCCCGGTCTGCAAAAGTGCATTTTTTCAAGGGTGTGGCATACGCGGCAGGGGAACAGCACAAGGAAGCGGTCCAGTCCTATGACCGGGCGCTCGAACTGGATCCCGCATACGCAGCAGCCTTCAGTCACAAGGGAGTCTCGCTTGCCGAACTCGGAATGTCAAGGGATGCAATCGACGCGTTCGACCGGGCGCTTGAACATGACCGGACATATGCAGACGCGTACCTTGGCAAAGGTAATGTGTACTATGATATCGGCCGATCCGGTGATGCACTCATAAATTATGAGAAAGCACTGGAACTGTCCCCCGAGAATGCAGTTGCATGGACCCGGAAAGGAATGGCGCTTGCCGACCTCCATAAATATGAGGATGCCATTACATCATACGACCGGGCACTCACGCTTGACCCTTCATTTGCCATTGCATACTTCACCAAGGGAAGCGCACTCGACGAACTTGGCAGGTTCCGTGAATCGGCATCTGCCTATGAAGCGATGATCGGCATCCAGCCGGACTTTATTGACGCATGGATACGCAAAGGGCGGGCACTCAAGCGTGAAGGAATCTATCAGGACGCGCTCGCCTCCTTCAAACATGCTCTCGAGCTTGACCCCTCACAGAGGAGTATCTGGAATGATATCGGGGATATTTTAGAAAAACTCGGGAAACATGAGGAGGCGCGGATCTGCTATTCAAAAGCCGCATGAGAGGTCTCACATCTTAAAAAGTAAAGGATAATAAAAAATGAATTATCTCCTCCTTTTATGAGCATATATCCACCAGCCAGAACCAGCACAAATAAGGAAAAGAAGGACAAGCCATTGGCCGTATTTTACATAAAATGGCTTTTGTGATTCAGCAAGTATTCTTGCATTTTTAATATTGCCTTCAAGGTATGGATAACCTGGATCAAGTTCCCCGACCCGTTCAAATGCCAGAATACCTTCACTGCATCTCCCCATCCCGCATAATGCATATCCTTTATTGAACCATGCTTCGGCATTTTCAGGATCAAGTGCAACTGCCTTTTCAAATGCTGCCAGTTGTTCATTATAATACGCATCAGCCTTTTTTGCATCATGGAACTGGTCCTCATACATAAATCCCAGGCTGTAAAGGATCTGCCCCCGGTTTATCCACCCTTTAACATAGGAGGGATTTATCTGAAGCGAATTGTTGGATGCAGCCAGTGCCAAGGGATAGTCGTGAGCCCGGTTGAGGGCATCAGCCTTGCCATCCCAAGCTTCAAAATACCCGGGCTCCCTTTGGATTGCCTGTTCAAACGATCCCACTGCCTGTGAATAATTCCCGTATGCAAGCAGGGAAACTCCCTGATCATAGAACCCAACTGCTTCACCAGAGTAAGCAGTCGCGGGAAAGATTATGACAATTGCGGACAGGATGATCAAAAGAATTCCCGTGGGGTTATAATTGTTCATGTCAACCTCGAATAAAATTCGAACCGGTATTTGATAAACATAACAGCGTTGTTTTTACTCAAGCACAAGAATTTTCCGTGTCAGGCTCTTGTGCACCCGCTGCTCATGACGCTGTACCACATCCATATACCGGGACGCAATACCGCTGATGTCCTGGTGGGTGACAACAACAGCACGCCTCCTTTGTTTCAGCACCCTGTGCAGTTCTTCAAGCGCGTCATTATAGAGCTGCTCCATCGTGTTTTCTTTTTTAATGGAAACTGACTGGCCGTACGGGAAGTCTGTAACAACGGCGTCAACCGATGAATCGCGCAGGGGCAGGCAGGTTGCATCCCCAACCAGCAGATCACATTCCGGCACATTCTGCCGGCTGCCATCAATCATCAGCGGATCGCAATCACTTCCGACTGCTTCGATGCCCAGTATTTTCGCCTCGATCAGGGTGCCACCCGTGCCGCAGAAAGGGTCAAGGAGGAGATCTCCTTTCTGTGCACAGGATATATTGACGAGCGCCCGCGCCATGCGTGGCATCATCACACCTGGATGGAAAAATGCCCGTTTGCCGGGATTTCGCTTGTCGTAGCGTCCACGGCCAATAGAAAAGAGGAGCCTGCCAAAATAACACTTGTCTTCGGATAGGATTGCCCGGAACTCCTCTTTGGGATTTTTTAAGTCTACGGGTCCGTTGATCATCGTCCCGATGAGCTTTTCAAACTCCCGCTGGGAGCATTGCTGAACAAGCGTTGTATTACCGGCATGTATCTTCCTTACACGTCCGGAAAACGTCGGTTCTGTCTTTATGGCACAGTCACTCAGCAACCGCCGGAATGAGTCGATATCGGGGGCGCATTCACCGAGATATTCACAAACACCATGAGACATGGCGAGCCGGTGGGCGGCATGAGGATTTGGGCACTCTGCCACAGCTACCTGAGCCCGATGGTCAAGAACTGTGCCAACACATTCGAGTTCTGCAAAAGGGAGCGTGGGGTTTTCCCCGGAGAGCTCGAAAATCAGCTTCATCATTTAAGGATAGAACATGAAAATGGAAATAGATTGATGTAAGTAAAAATTTTTAAAAATGAGTGAAATTTAATCACTTCTTCTCTTTTTTCTTCCCTATGAAGCCGGAAAAGAAACCTTTTTTTCCACCATGTTTACCTTCAATGGCAAGGATCTTCTCGTAGAGTTCCTTCTCTTCATTGCCAGGATGTCTGGGCGTGACAATTTTTACCCGTACAAGCAGGTCTCCGGGATGCCCGCGCCGTTTAACCCCCTCGCCCGGCACTTTCAGCGCGGTATTATACTGGACACCGGCGGGCACGTTCAGTTCGATATGGCGCCTGTCCATGGTCTCGATCTCAATTGTGGTACCCATTACTGCCTGTGCAGGCGAGATCTCGATGATGGTCTCGAGCGTGTCCCCTTCCCTCGTGAACCGTTCATGGGGCTGGACATACACTTCGATGAACAGGTCACCGTTCCGGGCACCGAAATCCCCTGCTTCGCCATATCCCTCCATCCGCAGGCGCATGCCGCTTTCTATGCCGGCAGGAATATGGATAGTCACTTTCCGTTTGGCCCTTGTATGGCCGGAACCCCGGCAGTCCCTGCATAACTTCTCCGGGGTTTTCCCCTTTCCGCCGCACTGGGTACAGGTGGTCATACGGATAAACTGCCCGAAGGGTGACTGGGACGCCTGGCGCATCTGGCCGTTCCCGCCACACCGTGGGCATGTGTTCTGTTTTTTAGTCTCGCTCCCCGACCCGGCGCACGAGGGACACGGTTCAGTGTGCATCACCTCGATATCCCGGTCAGTCCCCGCAACCGCATCCTCGAGAGGGATGGAAATACGTGTCAGGAGGTCTGCACCCGTTTGCGGACCAGACCGCCGGTAACCGCCGCCGAAGAAATCAAAGATATCACCGAACCCTGAGAAGTCGGTGGAGAACCCTCCGCCAAATCCGCCGCCCCCGGTGTACGAACCTTTCGAGGCATTGGTATAGGTCTCGTGTCCCATATTGTCATACTGTGCCCGCTTCTGGGTATCCGAAAGTACACTGTAAGCTTCGTTGATCTGCTTGAACTTTTCTTCAGCCCCGTGGTCTTTGCAGACATCCGGATGGTACTTGCGGGCAAGGTTGCGGTACGCCTTCTTGACTTCCTTGTCATCGGCATTCCGGGGTACGCCAAGGATGTCGTAGTAATCGGAAGAGCCCATCAGGGTCACTCGTCTTTGACCTTGTAATCTGCGTTGACGACGTTGTCATCCTGTTTCTTTTCTGCCTCACTGGAACCGGATGCACCTGTCTGCTGCTGCGCTGCCTGCTCTGCCTGCGCTTTCTGGTAGAGTTTGGTCGTGGCAGCGTAGACAACTTCAGTGAGTGATTCCATCGATTTTTTTATCTCCTCAAGGTTGTCATCCGCAAGCGCCTTTTTGACTGCAGCTGCCCCTTCCTCAATCTTTGTCTTATCTGCAGGCTCGATCTTGTCACCGCTCTCTTTTAACATCTTTTCTGCTGCAAAGACTGCCATGTCCGCCTGGTTATGCAGTTCGATCTCTTCCCGTTTCTTCTTGTCTTCGGCTTCGAATTTTTTGGCGTCCTCGGTCGCACGCTTGATATCGTCTTCAGAGAGCTTCCGGTCCCCTTTGATGGAGATCGCCTGCTGGTTGCCACTGCCAAGGTCTTTTGCAGAGACGTGAATGATACCGTTGGAATCAATATCAAAGGTTACATCAATCTGGGGAATACCCCTCGGTGCCGGTGGTATGCCGGTGAGCTGGAACCTGCCGAGTGTGAAGTTGTCCTTTGCAAGCGCACGCTCCCCCTGCACAACATGGATCTCAACACTGGTCTGCCCGTCTGCTGCAGTCGAAAATATCTGGCTTTTCCTTGTAGGGATTGTGGTATTACGTTCAATGAGCTTGGTCGCAATGCCACCCAGAGTTTCGATTCCGAGAGTGAGTGGCGTTACATCGAGCAACACGATATCCTTAGTCTCGCCTGTCAGCACTGCACCCTGTATCCCCGCCCCGAGCGCAACACATTCATCAGGGTTAATTCCCTTATCCGGCTCTTTTCCCAATATCTTTTTGACCGTATCCTGTACGAGAGGGGTCCGGGTCGATCCCCCGACAAGCAGTACATGATTGATATCCTTTGGTTCAAGTTTTGCATCAGAGAGGGCCTGCTTAACCGGGCCGACTGTAGATTCAATAAGATCTCCGATAAGCTGCTCGAGTTTCGAGCGCGTTAAGTCGATGTTTAAAAATTTCGGACCACTGGAATCGGTCGTGATATACGGGAGATTGATATTGGTGGACTGGCGTGACGAAAGCTCGATCTTTGCGTTTTCGGAGGCATCGCGCAGCCGCTGCATCGCAAAGGGGTCGTTCTTTAAGTCAATGCCCTCTTTTTTCTTAAACTCCTCGACAAGATAATCCGTCACTCGTTTGTCAAAGTCGTCGCCTCCGAGGTGGTTGTTGCCTGCTGTTGATTTGACTTCAAAAACCCCGTCACCCAGCGTAAGGATAGAGACATCGAATGTACCGCCGCCAAGATCATAGACAAGAACTGTTACATCCGCCTCTTTGTCAATGCCGTATGCAAGAGCGCTTGCGGTTGGCTCATTAATGATCCGCAGGACGTCAAGTCCGGCAATCTTCCCGGCATCTTTTGTTGCTGTCCGCTGGGAGTCATTGAAATATGCAGGGACGGTAATAACGGCTTTTGAGATCTTCTCACCCAGATATGCTTCGGCATCGATCTTCATTTTCTGCAGGATCATTGCCGAGATTTCCTGTGGAGAATACTCCTTGTCATCGATCCTGATCTTCTCGGTTGTCCCCATTTTTCGCTTGATAGACTGGATCGTGCGTTTCGGGTTGGTGACTGCCTGGCGTTTCGCAAGGCTTCCTACGAGGCGTTCCCCGTCCTTTGTAAATGCAACAACTGACGGGGTTGTACGCCCTCCTTCTGAATTTGGGATGACGATCGCCTTTCCGGCTTCCATAATAGACATACAGGAAAATGTCGTGCCCAGATCAATTCCCAGAACTTTTTCCTTTGCCATAATTTAGTCCTCACAATTTTTTTTGTTTCCTTTTCCTTTTGATACTGCGACTTTTGCAAACCTTATTATTCTGTCATGCATGCGGTACCCACGGGCAATTTCATCGATCACGACACCTTCCTCGCAATCCGATGGAACGTGTGCAATCGCTTCATGCTCCGCAGGATCAAATTTTTTTGTCAGTACGTCAATAGGGGTTATGCCGTGGCGCTGCAGTACTGCAGAGCAGAGCTCCTGTATCCTAGCAAGGCCTTCACGCAGTGAGGCATCATCCGCCTTGGCAGCACGGTCGAGATTATCCAAAACCTCCAGCATGTCAACAGCGAAACGTTCGTTTGCAAATTGCAGGATGGTTTCGCGTTCTCGTGCAGACCGTTTCCTGAAGTTGTCAAAATCTGCAGCAAGCCTCAGGTACCGATCGTTCAGTTCATCGTACTGCTTTTTCTGCTCGTCAAGCCCGGATGGTTCTGGTGCCGGTTGCCCGGGCGCCATTTCCGTACCTGCAGGAGCTTCTGCCTGTTCTGGAGCGTCGTTGTAATCATCCAACATGCTACATCCCATTTGATGTTCTATTATCTATTGTATTGTAGTTCTATATAAATATTCACTCACTAACAATAGAACAAGACTCAATTCACCCTTATTTTAAATAAAGAGAACAGAATTTGCCGATAATTGATGTTTAAATCAAAATTTGCGATTTTAGATCACCACTGATTTTTTAGAATACGGGATTTTTTTATTTTTTTAAATTTTCATTGTATGTTCAAAAATCGGATAAGAGGCCTGTTCTGGCATTTTTACTCCAGGCCAACTCCATACCTTTTTTTCCCCGCTTTGCATAATAATTGTCCATGAAGTGGGCACTGCTTTCAGTATGGGACAAAACGGGAATTATCGAACTGGCAAGGGCACTTACAGAGTCCAGGTTCAGCATTATGAGTTCCGGGGGGACGGGGAAAGAGCTGGCAAATGCCGGCATAAAATTTACTGAAGTGTCAAATTACACCGGATTTCCCGAAATGATGGACGGGCGTGTTAAAACGCTCCATCCAAAAGTTCACGGCGGCCTTCTGGGACGCAGGCATATCGATGATGCTGTAATGGCAAAGCATGGGATCAACCGGATAGACCTGCTGGTCGTAAACCTCTATCCTTTTGAGGTAAAGTCCGGACAGGCAATGGAACTTGAAAAACTCATTGAATTTATCGATATCGGAGGGCCGGCAATGATCCGTGCTGCCGCGAAAAATTATAAGGATGTGGCTGTTGTTGTCGATCCATCAGATTACCCGTTGATTGCCCGTGTGCTGAAACAGGGAGATATACCTGCAGACTTCAGACTCTCCCTTGCAAAAAAGGCATTTGCCCGGACTGCAGCTTATGATGCTGCCATCAGCAATTATCTCTACAGGATTGATACGGATTTCCCTGAAATTCTTACCGTCCAGTTCACGAATGGCAGGGTGCTCCGCTATGGTGAGAACCCTCACCAGAAAGCAGCCGTGTACGGAAAGACAGGTATTGCCGGTACCGAACCTTTACAGGGCAAACAGATGTCATATAACAATTACCTTGACCTGAATGCTGCAACCGCATTATCCCGGGAATTTAATGAAACTGCAGCAGTCATTGTCAAACACAATAACCCGTGTGGTGTTGCAACCGGGGAATCTTTGCTTGATGCATATATCACAGCACGCGAAGTAGATCCCGAATCTGCCTACGGTTCCGTGGTTGTCTGTAACCGTGAAATAGATCCGGCTGTTGCCGCAGAACTTTCAAGAACTTTTGTTGAGGTAGTCGCTGCACCCTCGTTTTCTACAGAAGCTCTTGCGATCTTAAAGAAGAAAGAGAACATGCGGGTACTTTTAGTTCCCTTAAAAGTTGATGCCGATGAAATCCGGACAATCAATGGAGGGGCACTTGTCCAGCGGACCCCGCCCCACCAGGAGCACTGGAAGGTGATCACTGACCGTGATCCTACGGCAGATGAGTTTTTGGCACTCCAGTTTGCTTGGAAGGTCTGCAAACACACACGGAGCAACACGATCATCTTTGCTGACAAGCGCAGGACGCTGGGTATCGGGGCAGGGCAGATGAGCCGGGTCGATGCGGCGAAGATCGCAATCCAGAAAGCCTGCGCCCCGCTCACCGGGTCCGCAATCGCTTCCGACGCGTTCCTCCCGTTCCCGGACACGCTTGAAGTCGCGGCAAAAGCCGGTGCAACGGCCCTTGTCCAGCCAGGTGGATCTATCCGTGATGATGAAGTGATCGCTGCTGCAAACCGGCTACACATGGCAATGATTTTTACGGGCGTACGGCACTTCAGACATTGATATACTCTTTCTATTTTCAGTTTGAGACATTTTTAGCCGATATATTTATATTCTGCGAAGTTGTTAGCTTCCTTAAATCGTTTGTGGCTGGATCAGTCACGGATGATTATAACCTAAGACCGGTGAATGTTCATGGATTATGGTGGTATGGTAGGTGAGTCCTTTGCCTATGCAAAGGACGGTGTCTGGGAAAAGTGGAACAAATGGCTGATGCTGATCATCGCCACTATACTGCTGGGTATCCCTCTTGCAGGATACTGCCTGAAGGTACTTCGCGGCGAAAAGCCCGCCCCGGAAGTCACAGACTGGGGGACACTTTTTGTTGACGGTATCAAGGCAATCATTGTCGTGCTCATTTATGCGATTCCGATCATTATAGTTGAAGTCCTGATGATCGGCGGTATGGCTGCGGGTGCGATGTCTGGCGATCCAAACGCGATGATGGCAGCAATCGGTGCGATGTTAATCGGGCTTCTTATCGTCGTTATACTCGCAATCATCATTGCCATCTTTGAAATTATCGGAATTATCCGTTTTGCCCGCACCGGAAGCATCGGCGAGGCGTTTAATTTTGGCGCAATTCTCGCAACAATCGCGAAGATTGGCTGGGTTACCTACATCATCGCCCTCATCGTCTACGTAATTGTAGCCGTAATCTTCGGTATCGTCGTAACAATCCTGATGATGATCCCGATCCTCGGATTCATACTCTATCTTTGCCTGATCCCACCCTGGGCATTGCTCGCTGCACGGTACTTCTGCCTTATTTACGACACCGCAGGCGCGTAATCTCAATATATCTTTTTTTATTCCAAAAGTATCAACCATTATTTTTTATGGCAGGCGCGTCTATCAATTTTGGAACAGGTGATCGTCATGGATTATGGTTCAATACTTATCGATTCATTTTCTTATGCAAAAGACGCGGTCTGGTGTAATGCAAAACGTTGGTTCCTGCTACTAGTATGCCTTATCATCTTTCCATTTATTCTAGGGTACATAGTCAGGATTTATCGTGGTGCCAAACCGGCACCGGAACTGGAACAGTGGGGTAGTATGTTTGTTGACGGGTTGAAACTCTTCGTTATCCAGATCATTTACGCAGCACCGGTACTACTTCTGATCATTGCTGCATTCCTTCCATTTTTCTCAACCCTCTTTGCCTCCGGACTGCTTACGGAAAACACTACTACGATGTCCGAAGCCCAATTGGAACAGTTTTTTGGATCCAATCCGGAGATTCTGTCTGCACTGGGCATGATGATTATTTTCCTCGCTCTTGCAGTCATCCTTGCTATTGTAATCGGCATATTCTCGTTCATCGGGTCAGTCCGGTTTGCCCGCACCGGATCCATAGCTGAAGGGTTCAATTTCGGCGCAATTCTTGCCACAATACGGAAGATTGGCTGGATCAATTACCTGCTCGCCCTGATCGTTATCGGAGTAACCGGCATGGTGTATGGATTTTTAATGAATTTTGTCATGATGATTCCTTTCATAGGCTTCATCATCTGGTTCATATTATATCCCCCATTCATCCTTTTTGGGGGCAGGTACGCTTCACTTGTGTATGATGAAGGGGAACGGGAAGTTATCGTGCAATCAAACCTGTCCGGGCAGACACATTGATAAAACAAATATCTTTTTACAGGACAGTATCGTTACCAAAAAAATTGTCTGGCGATAGTATTTTTTATTACCGCTGCACCGCACCGGTATCTGCCTGTTCAACGGTCTTTGCATACCGTGCAAGCACGCCTTTGAGCGGTTTTATTGGAGGCTTCCAGTTCTTCTTTCGTTTCTGGATCTCCTTTGCATCAACACGCAGGTCAATTTTTTTCTTATTGAGATCGACTTCAATCTGATCGCCATCCTGCACAAAAGCGATCGGTCCGCCGATAGCAGCCTCTGGTGCAACATGCCCGATGCATGGCCCACGGGTGCCTCCGGAAAAACGCCCATCGGTTACGAGCACGACTTTTTTATATCCCAGGCCCATCAGCGCCGATGTGGGGGAGAGCATTTCCGGCATCCCGGGGCCGCCCCGTGGTCCCTCATACCGGATAACGATCACATCGCTTTCCCGGATCTTGCGGGCGAGAATCGCTTTCATCGCAGGTTGTTCGCCATCAAAGACCCGCGCCGGTCCCGTATGTTTCCACATTGCCTCAGGCACCGCTGCACATTTCACTACAGCACCATCAGGAGCCAGTGAGCCTTTGAGAATCTTCAGCCCGCCAGCTGCATGTACAGGTTTTGCAATACTCCGTATCACCGACTCATTTTTTATGATGGCCGCCCGGGCAATCTGACGAGTTGTTTTTCCGGTTACCGTGGGGCAATCATCAATGTACTTTTCAAGCTGCCCAAATACTGCCGGGATGCCTCCTGCCCGGTATAGTGTCTGCATTGAATGCGGGCCGGATGGCTGCATATCACAGATATGGGGCACCTTGTCTGCAAGCGTGTTAAAGTCTTCAAGTGTCAGGGGGATACCGGCTTCGGTTGCGATTGCCATGAGATGAAGGACGGTATTTGTTGATCCCCCAAGCGCCATGTCAACCCTTATTGCGTTCCTCAGGCTCTTTTTTGAAATAATATCGCACGGTCTGATATCCTCATTCACAAGGGCAAGAACCGCTTCACCGCTCTCGCGGGCGATGCGGAGTTTTGCCGCATCAACAGCAGGGATGGCAGCACACCCGGAAAGCGACATCCCCATCGCCTCGGTCATGCAAGCCATCGTATTTGCTGTATATAATCCCTGGCAGCTCCCGCATCCGGGCATGGCGGCGCACTCCAGCGTGCAGAGCGCCTCTTCTGTCATCGTGCCCGCCGCTACTCGTCCCACACCTTCAAAGACATCGATGAGCGAGAGCTCCTTACCTTCCTGGTACCCGGAAAGCATCGGGCCACCGGTGAGAACAACTGTCGGGATATTGCACCGGGCTGCTGCCATCAGCATGCCGGGTACAATCTTGTCGCATGTACCGACACAGACCATCCCGTCGAACCGGTGAGCATCCACCATCAGCTCGATTGAGTCAGCGATATTCTCACGTGAGGGTAATGATGAACGCATCCCTTCGTGCCCCATGGCAATACCATCGCAGATCCCGATGGTGCCAAATTCAAACGGCACTCCACCCGCGGCCGCAATCCCTTCCCTGACTTTCTCAGCGAGCTGCCGGAGGTGGACATGCCCGGGAACAATAGTGTTGTATGCATTGGCAATCCCGATAAACGGCTGGCCCATTTCGCGATCGGTCACACCCAAAGAGCGGAGCAGCGAGCGGTTTGGTGCCCGCGAATAACCGGATTTGATTTCGTCACTGCGCATAGCTCACCTTTTTTTGCTGTCTTTACCCGGTATATATGTATCCGCTCGTATAAAACCAGCACGAGTTTTTTTTTAAAAATTATTAAAAAGAGTGCGACAAAAATTCTATAAAATAATCAGGACCAAACAAAAACAACAGGATGCCCGACTTATTGTCAGGCAGTCTCCCACTTCTTCATATTGTCTAATAAATTTTTGATAAAAACACCTGAGAAATAAGCATGAGTATAAGTTCCGATTGTATTGTTGTTAACAAGCCCGTCGTTTCCATCTGCAATACCTTTTCCCCTGACAAGCCGGAACGCGTACCGGGCATCAGGTTGGGCAACTATTTTTGAGTAATGGAACTCGTGTCCGAACAGGGGCAGACCGGGTTTGAGAAATGATCGTCCTCCAATGCTCTCTCCCTGCACGTACCCGAGCGCCTGCAGCTTTTTTGTCATCTCTGTGGTAGCTGATAATGCCCCGCACAACGGGTAAGTCTGATCTGACACTATCTCGTCTGTAAGGTACATAAGACCGCCACATTCTCCATAGATTGGCATACCCGCATCTGCAGCTTTTCTGATATCCAGCCGGCAGGGGGATGAGCTCAGCCCTGAAAGGTGCAGCTCAGGATATCCCCCTCCAATATACAACCCCTGCACATCGGGTAACTTGTCACAAAGTGGTGAGAAAAACACCAGATCGGCACCGGCAAAGCGGAGCCGGTCAAGGTTGTCCATATAATAAAAACAGAATGCCGGGTCCCATGCCACCCCGATTTTCACAAGAGGAGATCGGTTTTTAATTTTACGTGGCTCATCAAAAAAAGGTGGTGCATCCCGGGCAGTCTTCAGCATAGCATCAAGATCACAATTTTCACTGATGACTGTACCTATTTCGGACCGGGCGCCGGTTTCGTGCGCCATCTCAAGCCCGAGGTGCCGGCTTTTCAGGACGATCTGCTCTTTTATCGGGATCCAGCCAAAAGCCGGTACAGAAAGGGAGGACGCGATCATCTGACGGTGCCGGTCACTTCCAATCCTGTTGAAGATAACGCCCGCAATACTCAATGATGGATGAAATGTTGAAAAACCATGGATCAGCGCCTGTGCACTTCTCGACATCCCTTTGGCGTCAACTACAAGGACAACAGGCGCGTCAAGTATTGAGGCCACATGGGCGGTGCTTGAACGTTCGGTCCCATCAATCCCGTCATATAATCCCATGACACCTTCAATAACTGCAATGTCAGCACCCGCGGTTGCGCGCAGGAAGGTGTCCTGTATCCCTTCCTCTCCCATCATGAACGGATCAAGATTGCGGGATGTCCGTCCGCATATCTTCGTGTGGTGCGTTGGATCGATGAAATCCGGACCAACTTTGAATGGCTGAACCTGCAATCCCCGTGCAACTAATGCAGCCATGACACCGGTCGCGACGGTTGTCTTCCCGCAGCCGCTATGCGTCCCTGCAATCACAATTCGTGGTATCTTTATCATAGTTGCCTTGTCATGGTTGCTGCTGAAATTCATCGGTTTTCTGAACAATTCCCTTGGTCAGTGGTTTAACTGCGATCTGCATACCGCTTTCTTTTCCATAGGATTCTACCCGTTTATACACTCGATCAACCATGCTTTCTGTCGTCATAATTAGGGTATCCTCTCCCAAAAGTGCCTTAAGAATGCATTTGTCAATGACTCCATAGGTAAAATCAAGCCGTATATTTTCATAAAATGCCATTTGTTTCGCACGGGTTCCCATTGCTCCGACAGATAATTTTGGTTTAGAGGTAAACCATGCCGCCAATGATTCCTGATTATCCTTATCGACATTGCAGATCGTTATCACTCCAGGGCTGACCGGGCTGCAGGTTTTCTGGAACAAAGTTTCGATGATATGCATCATGTCCAGCACCGTCCGGGGTTTCTTTTGAGGCATTGGAAAACCACGTATTTTCAGCTCGGTATATAGTTCAAGGAGGGTGGGCAGGGAAAGATGCGCCTTTCGCACGCATTCCGGATTGCCAAATGCCACTTCGGGAATATCTTCCCGCAGGATTTTTCCCTCAAGCATCAGTATGGCACGATCAGCCCACGGGTAGACAAGTTCGACATCATGAGTGGATATAATGATTGTTTTTCCTCCGTGATGCAGTTCATCCAGCAGTTCCATTATATCTTCCGAACCGGAGGGATCCAGGCCGGTTGTAGGTTCGTCAAACACAAGCACGTCGGGATCCATCGCAAGCACCCCGGCAATTGCCACTCGCTTCTTTTCCCCGCCCGAAAGCTGATAGGGGGGACGACGTTCAAATCCTTCCAGCCCGACATGGTGCAGGGCTAAAGTGACTGCTTCCTTAACTTCGCGTTCATGATAACCGAGATTGGTCGGCCCGAATGCAACATCCTGGTAAACCGTAGGTGCAATGATCTGCCGGTCCGGGTTCTGGAGAACAAAACCGACACGTTTGCGCAGAATCCGCAAGGATGATTTATCATACCGGATTGGTTCATTGTCAAAGAGCAATATTCCTGAGTCGGGGCGGATCATCCCGTTAAGCATCGCGAGGAGTGTTGATTTACCTGCACCGTTGGGTCCGACAAGTGCGATCTTCTCCCTTTTTTTAACATGAAAACTGATCCCGCAGATCGCCTCCATGCCACGGGGGTAACGATACCGGATATCCCGTGCTTCAAGGATGATGCTGCTCATGCTATACGTCCTATATCAGGGTGATATCCCTTGAAAAAATCACAACCGCCAATGATAATGAAAAAAAAACAATAACGGCAATCAGCGGTATACGCTCAACTGGCCGGGTCTCTCCCAGCAGTGCAAATTTCCCGTCATAACAGCGTGCATCCATGGCCCGTATCAGGTCTTCTCCTGCGTCCCAGCTCGCAATGAATGCAGCACCGCACATGGATGCAAAAGAGTGGATGGATTCACGCCATGTTGAATAGCCAAGGCGCATCACCTGCGCATTGTGGATCTGCCGTACCTGGTTAATAAGAATGAAGATGGTCCGGTAGATTATCATGGCAAGATCGATCACAAAATCCGGGACCCTGCACCTCCTCATCACGATGAAGAGATCGGTCATGGGAGTGGTGAGCGCAATGAAACAGACTGCTGACATACCCCCAATCACACGACAGAGGATAAAAAAACCATCATTGATACTCCCGCGGCTGACGGATAGCGAGAGATATGGCAGGGGGCTCCAACTCCAGTACACATGGTCCCCGCCCGAGATCAGAACGATGACAGCAGCACTAAAGATGGCAAACCATAACGGGACAATGAATAGTTCCGCATAGGTCTTCAAATCAACCTTTGCAAGCAGGATCACTGCAGCGGATAACATGAGAGCGATGATGAGCGGGGCAGGATATCCTGATGAAATCAGACAGAGAAAGATCCCCAGAAGACCGGCTGCCAGCTTGACAGAGGTGTTTACTTCCCGGAGGCCGTTTTTCTGGGCGATATCTTCCAGCAGCTCATCAAACATGGATCTATATCTTCCGCTGTGCCGATTAGGCTTTCTTCTTCTGCCCCATCCAGAAACCAAATACCCCGCCCACAAAAATACCCCCGACAGCGGCCTGCAGGGCAAACAGGCAGGCTTCGATCTCCCCGCTTGGCGGCTCCCACTGGGGGATTAGGGGGGCGAAATCATCAACGGATTTTCCGGATAATTCTGCGATAAGTCCCGAACCCACGTTATCTGAACCGGCAAATTCTGCGCCTTTTATGACTGAACTTGTATACAGGAACAGAAGGCAGAATGCGATGATCGCACCTGCAGTGAGGATCTCCAGCATGTACCGGTGTGCCATCATGCATCTCCCCGTGCAGCATTGATCTGGGCGTCAGAGAAGATCTTCAGCCGCACCAATATGTCGGGTTTGAGGGCTATGATGTACTTGAAGACCAGTGCAAGGACGATCCCTTCGACGATCGCAAGCGGCACCTGTGTCACCGCAAATATCCCCATGAACAAAACAAACGAGCTGCCAACACCGCCAATCTCAGCGGGATACGCAAGCGCAAGCTCAAGGGAGGTTGTCACATACGTAAACATATCGGCAAGTGCAGTTGCGAGAAAAACCGTCAGGTATATATTGACCGTTGTATCCCTGAGCGCCCGGTATACGATATAGCCGACAACCGGGCCGACAATGCCCATCGAGAAAATATTTGCGCCGAGCACCGAGAGCCCGCCATGAGCCAGAAAGAGGCTCTGGAACAGTAGCACAATAGCGCATATCACCGAGGTGATCCATGGCCCGAAACAGATTGCGGAGAGACCGGTCCCTGTCGGGTGGGAGCAGCTCCCGGTAACAGATGGAAGTTTCAACGATGATAAAATAAAAATAAATCCACCGGTTACTCCCAGCAGGGGGAGCGCCTCACGATCTTCATCCATGACTTTTTTCAGATTATGAACACCAAATGCAAGGCAGGGCAGGGCGATAAGCCACCACACGATGCACCATTGCCAGGGCAGGAAACCTTCCATGATATGCATAAATTTCAACTCAACTTAATTTGTTTTAATGTAATTTTTTTTTAGTTAACTAGGTTATCTCATGAGTATTTATATTTTATTTTCAGTTTGATTTTTGGGTTCATTTTGTAACTGGCAACATATAAAAATCAGAGAGCAGTAAAAAAGAAAAAAATAATTTGATTATACTTGGATCAATTATCCTGGAAAATTGTAGTGAAGTTCAAATACCCTTTTTCCTGAATTTATATACCGCATACACAATCCCGATTATTACAGCGATAATGACACTCACCATGATTGGGTTTGATAAAAGAGCCGAAATCCCGGTCTGTGCCGTGACGTTAACCCGAACCTTCATGGTATCGGATATGTACGAGTTATCGAGTGCATCGCGGTAACGGATTTCAGAGTCAAGGCCATATTCCTTGACAGTTGCAGCACGGTCAACGCTCATCTCGTACGATGCTGTCACGGATTCACCGGGCTTGATCTCCCCCAGATATGCAATATCATCATTGCTGGTGAACGGGTTCACCGCGCTGATCCGCCCCTGGGCAGAATATACGGCTGTATCGCCGGTATTTTTATACTCCACAGAGATTACTTTCTTGTTCCCCGGGTTCATCTCGGCGGGTGCAGAGATGATTGCAAAATCGATTTTTCCGCTGACAGGTACCCCGATGGTGTCGCTGCGTGAAGTAACTGTATCGCCGTCTTTGTTCACGTAGACCACCGCAACGTCGACAGGATATATGGAACGCTCTGCATCTTTTGCCACCGATACTTTGTACCTGCAATCCACGGTGGAACCCGAAGGGAAATCGCCGACATATACGCTGCTGTCGGTAGGAATGACAGGGCTGTTACCGTTGCGGATGACCTTTATAACCGCTTTTGTTCCGTCCTCGTAGCCGGTATTTTTTATCTTTAAATTCAGGTAGCCTTCGGTTCCCACGTTGAGATGATCGGATTGCGCCGACAATACATCAATGGAGATGTCGGGCTTAATTTTAATTATGAGGGGCACGTTTGCATTGGTTGCCTTGTAGTAATATTGGATTGCATCGGTCCCGTATTGTTCAGCGTACTGCAGGTAGGTATACCTGATATCGACAGGAAGGGTGTATGTTCCCGACCGGGCATCCGACAAAATCTTAATATTAAAGCTGCTCGTCACCGTATTTCCACCTTTAAGATCACCAACCATCTGGGGATCCGATTTGACGATGAGCGGGGCATCCCCCGCCGACAATGACACCATAAGAAGTTTGGCGGTGTTGGGAAGGTCATCACGGTCAATAAAGCCGGACTGGATCATCTTGAATTCGTTCAGCCCGCTGTTCTCAATGACAATGGTAAGGGTAGCGTCGGAACCGGGGGAGAACTCGTTAGTACCTGAGATATATGCCGAGAGTTGGGGGCTCCCTGACATATACTTGGTCCCTGCCGATACGTGAGTCATCAATAAGGCACAAAATACCGCAAAGATGATAATCCACTTACCTGCAATTTTCATTTTAACCTCATTATAATGAATATCGCAAAATTGTTTGATGTAGTAGTTGATAGGATGATCGTTTGGTACTGTGGTATTTGAAAATTTTTCTTTATCGCTCATCTGAAACGTGAATAAAATAATGTCTAATCATGCATACTTTCAAATTATTAGAAAGATTGTGACAAAAAGAAAATGTGCGAAAACGGGTGAATAAACATAAATATCGTGATTTGTAATAACGTGTAATGAAAAACCTGAAAGCAAAAATACTTATTATTTTCATGGTCTGTTCCCTGTGTATCGCGGGCTGCGTTGCACCTCCGAAACCCGGTTCTTCATCATCACCCCCGGGTTCATCTCAATCTGGTGACGGGCAAGGTGTTGGGACAAGTACAACAACCGCAATGTACGTAACTCAGGCTACTCCATTCCAGACTGAAACAACCATGGGTCAAGGATATAACATATTCACTCCGGCGCCAACATATGTCGCTGATTTGTATTGTCCAATTTATACCACAACAGAAGTATACGCATACAACACAACTGCATTTAATTATAATCTGACAACTCCACCGATGTATATCACATTTTCTGTCATCCCGACAAATATAACCAAAACCAAAGTTATTTCATCCCGTTCTGGAACAAAAGAAGATATTACAATTGAATGGTCTGATTATAGTCCCGTTTCCTGGTTTGAAGTAACAATACGGAACAAACAGAGTGGTGTAATTTATGAACAGAGTGGGTTTGGTAAAAGCTACGGGATATACTTAAATCGAACTTTGAAAACTCTAAAACGAGATGATTTTCTGATTGAATTGAAAGGTAATGATATTACCGCGACCACGAATGTATGGGTAAAACCCGAAGGTAATTTTGATAACCCACAAGATTTGTATAATGACAGATGTGTTTATTTTGAGGGGCAACCTCGGGATTCTCTATCCTATGCCACTGCAACCCCCACCCCTTCTTATCCAGGATAACCTTTTTAGATGATTGCTTAATATTATCCATTACCAAGAATTAGAAATTTAATCGGATTAAAAAATTCACGAATAAAAAAAGTCTGCATTAATATCAATGGATTCTGGTCCTTTTGTCAAAGAGATTCTGATGAAATATCACGGGGTTGTCCCGGGTAAATTCCCGCTCTGCCTCAAAGAACCGGAATTCAGGTATAATTACCGTAACAGTGATCTATTCGATAGATTTATCTTTCAGTTGAAAACATGATGCCGGGTGAATGTTATAGAGGAATCCCCATTTATTAATCCCTAGATCATCTCCTGTTTTAATCATGTCAAAAAATTGCGTTTTTAAAAATGAAAAATAACGGGCAGATTAGGTTATTTATACCATTTTTTCACTTATATATCACAAAGAGCAAAAGTCTTGTTTTATTCAGAATTTCTCCGGAAACACAATCTCAAACCGTGCCCCCTTCTCACTTGTAACCTTCATCTCTCCTCCAATCTGACGCACAAGGACATTGACAAGCTGCATTCCCAGGGTTGCCGTACTCCTGGAGTCATAATCTGCGGGCAATCCCGCACCGTCATCTGCAACTATGAGCGTAAACTTGTGGTCAGTGCCGAGGTGCAGATCCAGCGAGATCGTACCTGCAGATCTGTCTTTGAAGGCGTATTTGAGAGAGTTTGTCATCAGCTCATTGATAATCAGACCGCAGGGGATAGCTGTATCAAGGTTGACACTGACATTATCGACATTCACCCTGACATCGACGGCCGTATTGATGGAATACGAATCCATGAGGTCAGAAACAAGACTTTTGATATAATCAGCTGTATTGATGAACTCAAGGCTCTTGGACTGGTAAAGTTTCTCATGAACCAGCGACATGGTTTTCACACGACGCTGGCTCTCGTTGAGTTTCTCAATGGCAACCGGGTCATTGATATAATTCGATTGCAACTGGAGGAAACCGGAGATGACCTGCATGTTGTTCTTTACCCGGTGGTGGACCTCTTTAATGATTACCTCTTTTTCCCGGAGTGATGCCTCGAGCCTGTTTGCATATCTCCTCCGTTCAGTGATGTCGAGGTGGATACCGACCCATGAGATTACCCGTCCTTGTTCATCATAAAGGGGGGAACCGCGTGAAAGGATAAATTGTTCCTTTCCGGCACGATCGATTATGCGGTATTCGTAATCCCAGATACAACCGGTCTGCACACACTGCTTCCAGTCTGATATTGTGCGCTCCCGATCAGCCGGGGGAATACGTTGCACCCATCCAAATGAGCTGCACTCGGGAAGAGTAAGCCCAAGCAGGTCAAGGAATGAATCAGAAAGGAATGTGAAACTGCCCTGGGAATCACACATCCAGACTCCATAGGGGATTAGTTCACCTACCATGCGATATCGTTTCTCACTCTCCATGACTGCAACCTCTGCCTGTTTACGGTCAGTGATATCCCGTACCATACTCATAATGGCACTACCGCCCCGGTACTGGATAGAGCGGCTGCTCACTTCAATTGGGATCAGGCGACCATCCCTGCTCCGGTGAACAGTCTCAAAAATCGTGGTGACAGGGTCGTGAATGTTCTTGATCAGGTTTGCCTGCATATGGGAATATGCCAAATCGTCAAGATCTTTAAATGTTAATGTAACAATTTCTTCGCGGGTATACCCCAATCTGTCACATGCAATCTGGTTTGCCTCAAAAATTCTGCCGTCAAGGTCATGGATGAAAATTGCATCACTTGCGGAATCAAACAGGGTCCGGTACCGTATTTCCGATTCATCGATGATATCCTTCATCCGTTTCCGTTCTGTAATATCGAGAACAGAACAGACCACGAGGGACTCGGTGCCAATGGATGCAGTAAACAGCGCCCAGAGGATTTTTTCATCTTTTCGGGAGAATACTATTTCGGTATCAGTGATCTGGTGCTCTGATTTTAACCGTGAGATGAACCCTTCGCGCTCCTGAGCATCGGGCCAGATCTTCGAGATTGATGTATTATGTAGTTCATCGGGTTCATACCCAAACAGATGTGCGGCTCTCTTGTTGATCTCCTTGATCAGACCGGTTTCCAGATCAAAGGTGAATATTCCTGCCTGTGAATTTGTAAAGATCTCACGGAATATTTTATCTTGCTTGAGGCTGTCTGCCATGGAGGAGATGACAACACCAATTGTGACAAAGATATAGAACCATGCGACACTGGTGGCAAACAACCTGATATCGTGAGGGCCGTAAAAATACACAAGCCCAAGGTAAATCCATCCCAGAACGATCGTGAAATATATGGCAAAACGCGGGTGAAGCCGTGCAAGCAGGACAATTGGGAGAATATACAAGTAAGGAAAAATCTCCAAAATTCCGCTGGACAAAGAAAAAAATGTTACGACGATTATCTCGCATGTAAAAAGAACAATCATGTAGAGCCAGAAAAGTTTCCACCATGATATATTTTTCATGATAACACCTGAACTTCGGGACCAGAGCAGGTCCGGAACCTTTCGTTCCTTTCGCAGCTCACGGGTAAAATGGTACCTGATAACCCGATATTCTTTATGGTGATATCTGCAGGAGCAGATTTATTAAATATACCTGTTCGTGCCTGAAATCAGAGAACGCGCTAAAAGTTTCGAACTCCGGTACCCGATGATGACAGGACGTGAACACCCGAGGATTTTTAAAAAATAAAGATTAAAAAGGGAATCCTCTTCATCACAGATGGATTCCGGATCTGTCCGCTGATATTTGAAAAATATAAATAGGTTCTCATCGTTATACCTGATATCGTAAACCGGGACACTTCAAAATGTTTGAATAAACCCGTGCCGGGATGATTGTTATGCAGCCAAAAAAAATACTGATTGTCGAGGATGAGGGTGTTGTCGCACTTTCATTGCAGGCAGTACTGAACAAGATGGGGTATATGGTTGTGGGTATTGCCATCACCGGCAATGAAGCGATCAGGATGACAACCGAGCTGCGTCCTGATGTTATCCTCATGGATATTCATATCAAGGGGGATAAGGACGGTATCCAGACAACTGAGAAGATCAATGAAGTTTCCGATGTCCCGGTCATTTACCTAACCGCGTATGCCGATGACGAAACCGTAAACCGGGCATTAAAGACCCGGTCCCACAGTTATCTTGTAAAACCCTACAATCCCCGTGAACTCTATTCCAATATTGAGTTTGCAATTTACAAGCGGCGGTTAAAAGACCGGATCGGAACATACAGGGAAAATCTCGAACTGCTGCTCACCAAGGTTCCTGATACCGGGATTATCATTGATATGAATAGTAAAGTTGTGTACCTCAACTCGGTTGCAGAAACGCTGACCGGATGGAAAAGCGATGAGCTCATCGGGAGGAACGTTTTTGATATCTTAAATATCAGTGTTTCCCAGGTGGACGATATCATTGATGACACCCTTTCCCGGATGCTCTCACTTGGCGCTATAAACTACCTTCCTCCCGTTGCCACTATCCAGACCAAAGGAGGAAAGACACGGAGGGTTGACCTGAAAACGGGACTTGTCAAAGACGACTCCGGTGAACATAAATTCATCGTTCTCCTGTTAAAGGAACATGCGGCGGGTAACGTGGATCAGATATCCTTAAAAAAATAATTCTGTTAGTCTGTATAAGCACTACTTTTTTGAATTTCCCGATCCGATATCATAATATTTTTTAAGAAACGTCCGGATCTTTTCCGACTCAAGCCAGCCGCGGTCCAGTAAGTTGATGATCCGGTCAATTTCAAGCGCCTGTTTTAAGATCTTATCTTTATTTGAGCACGCTCCCATCTCCACAAGCATCATAATGACTGTCAGGGGATTCCTGATATGGTCATTGAGAACTGCAAACTGCTGGAGGTTGTTCTCGATCTGCTCGTAGGTCTCCTTCTGGATCCTTTCAATCTCCTTGCGTTCGGTGGTGTCTCGCCCTACGGACTGGTACTCGGTAACAAGACCGTTACGGTCAAAGAAAGCGCGGTTGTTCCAGTGCTGCCACCGCTCTGAACCATCCGGCATGATAATACGGTGCTCGATAGAGGCAACCGGATTTTCGACGCTGAGGGACTCAAAATGCTCCCTGATTTTTGCCCGGTCATCCGGGTGCACTGATGGCCTGAAAATATACCCGATGGTGTCTGCAGCTTTTTTATTGAAATAGGTCAGGAATGCCTCATTTGCAAACACGACGGTCTGATCAGTCCTGAACCGGTAAATCAGTTCTGTCTGGTCCTGGACAACTGCCCTGAACCGCTGCTCACTTTCCTGCAGGGCTTCTTCTGCATGAATACGCTCGGTAATATCCAGCATAACACCGATCAGTCCTGCGATAGTCCCGTCAGGGTTATTGAACGTTGCCCGTTTGAAGATCACATCGCGGATGGACCGGTCTCCGTGCAAAAACTTGGCCTGGTAAACCTGGATCCCACGGTTTTTCAACAGGAATGCATCCTTCATCTGGGAAATTTCGGCCAGATCCTTTGGCAGGAGTTCTGCATCTGTTTTATGGACAATCTCTTTTCTGGAAAAACCGGTATAGGACTCAAAGGCATTGTTGCACCCGATATAGAAGCCCTCGGGATCCTTGTAGAAAATCGGGCTGGGGATTGTATCGATCAACTGCTGGAGGAACTGGAGCTGCTGGTTGAGGGACTCTGTCCGTTCACGTACCCTTTTTTCCAGTTCCTCATTCATCTTTTTTAATAACTCTTCTGCCTGGCGTCGTTCCGTGATATCGTACCGCGCGCCCTGAATATAACGCGGATTGCCCGAAGCATCTGCAATTGTCTGGACAAGTTCAAGAATCCACCGTACTGATCCGTCTTTGCGAACAATCCGGTAATCCCGTGAACCTGAATAGCCGGAGACTGCCCTGATCTTCTGGTTCTGTTCCCGCACCGCGCGTGCGTCTTCAGTATGGATGATGCTTTCCCATGAGGGGGTTTGCGCCTTGAATTCCTCTTCGGAAAACCCGGTTATGGATGTTGTTGCCCCATGTAAAAATACAGGGGAGAAATCGAGATTGAGCCGGAATGCAATGCCAAGGAAGTTCTGGACAAAACCGCGGTACCGTTCCTCGCTCTCCTTTAATTTTTTATTCAGGGCGTGTTTATAGATGGCAATCTCGATCGAAGTGCGGAGCTCCCGTTCATCATAGGGTTTGAGGATGTACCCGTAAGGTGCCGTAACCTTGGCACGCTCGACAATCTGAGCGTCGGCAAAAGCTGTCAGAAAGATGATAGGTATGTCATACAACGGGCCGATCTTTTCCGCGGCTTCAATACCGTTCATCGGTCCTGCAAGGAAAATATCCATCAGGATAAGATCGGGGCGGTGTTCACCTGCTTCTTTTATCGCAGCTTCTCCGGTAATAGCGATAGCCGGAACATCATACCCGAAATGGAGGAGCGCTTCCCGCATATCCTCGCCGACAATCCGTTCATCCTCAACAATGAGGATCGATCGCTTCTCCATTAATTATCTCCTTTTAGTCCCTGCTGTCATCTTTTTTAAGAATCAAAACCTGATCCCAAAAAAGACTTTCAAGGTTTTATTCGTGGAACGATGAATCGTACTCATCATTATTATATAGCAGTTTGCCTTCTTTGACAGGATCTTTTAAATTATACTTCGGATGGGACATTCATAATTTAATTGTCTTAAATTTTAAAAATTACCTTTTGGGAGAGGAGCCACAGACTGTATATGCCGGTAATGTAAACAATAATTTAAAGCCTTACCCCGTAACGCCCTTAAAAAATCCTTTAAATATGAACAGAGAAAAAGTCAGAGAGAGTGTGTATGCCCAAAATCCTCGTTGTGGACGACAACCCTGACCTTGTCGAACTATTTGATATTGTCCTCACCCGCAAGGGTCATATAGTGACGAAGGCCGGGGGAGGCTCGCAATGCCTTGAAATTTTAAAAACATCAATTCCGGACCTCATACTACTCGATATCATGATGGAACCGATGGATGGGTGGGAAACTTTAAAACGGATCAAAAACAATGCCCGGACAAAACCTGTTCCGGTTATCATGCTCACCGGAAAACCACCCACATGGGATGAGATACTCTCACATATGGACGATATCGAGGACTATACCATTAAACCCGTGACTATGGAAGGTCTGACATCCATGGTCCGGAATTTTTTCCGGGACCAGGAATCGATAGCCCTCGAACTCGCAAAAGCTGAATCTGCCGGTGCCGATGCATCGTTTCTTGAAGAATACCGGAACCTGAAGCGTTCAATCACTTCCGGGAAAACCATGCAGAAGATCATTGGTCACCAGAAAGATACAATCGATAAAGTGCTTGCAGAAAAGGATGAACGGTTACGCTTCCTGCAAAACAAGTACCACGTCAGCGAACCCGCATCGTAAACCGGGCAATACTACGTCTGACTTTCTTAGATAACGTGTGTGCTTTCCCTGGGTTTCTGTTTCCTTTTTAAAAAACCGGGGCGTGAAAATCTCCGGTAAAAATTTTTTTCGCCAAAAAACCGGCTGAAAAGTTTCAATCACAAAATATTTTAATTGAAAAAATCACGCGTAAAAAAATCAAAAATTTGAAAAAAAATTTAATTGCTAAAAATTATCGCCGCAAAAAATCCCGTTCAAAATGGTTCAACGGCAGGAATATCCCCCACTATAGTTTCCTGTAGAACTGGTATTATGAGCCTGAGAACTGAGGCACATTTTCAACACTTTGCATAAGGGAACTCTCCGACGGTAGCATGATCCGGAGATTGTCCCGGAAGCACGGTCCGGGCCCGGATTCCGGGCATAATTCGCGAAAAAGCGGTAATAATTCGCACTTTTCCACCATTTCTCCGACGTAAAATTCAGGACGCAAATAGCGCTAATTGCGGGCACGATCTCGGGCCGGATCGGACTATAGCCCGTGAAAACAGAAAGAACCCCTATTTTGGGGGTAAGATCCGTATTTTTCCATCGACGGACTCCGACGTGGATTTTGGGTATAGGTCAGGCAAGTGTCTGACAACCCATATGTACGGGGAGCTGAGAAAAGCCTGGGAGAGAGCAGTACTTTTCCGGACTGCACTCTCCGACGGTGGCATTATCTGGGGGGTGTCCCTGATACATCATCCGGCCCCGGATTCCGGGCATAATTCGCGAAAAAGCGGTAATAATTCGCACTTTTTCACCATTTCTCCGACGTAAAAGTCAGGACGTAAATAGCGCTAATTGCGGGCACGATCTCAGCCCGGATCGGGTTGTACTACCCAGAAGGGAAAGGAACCCCTTTTTTCCCCTTATTCCGGAGATTCTCAGCGTCAGACACCGACGAAGATTTTGGGGGTAAGTATATAAATGGGGGTACGAGGGGGTGGGGACGCAGTTATCTGCAATGATTGCATAAAAATTTTTACCGGAAAAAATCCGGTGGAGTTTGTTAAAAAAATTTGAGTATGAATTTTTCTCTAAAAATTCTTTCGCACGGAAATTTTTTCGTTCTGCTTTAGATGAATCGGTCTTCAACCCGAGCCATGCACCGCTGCCATGTGAAGCTGATAAAGGATACAAAGCAGCGGTGGCAGACAATAGGATGGCAGTATTACCCGGTCTGTGGGCTGATGCAAAAAGTTACTGAAAATATCGTTACGTAACAATAATATAGCAAACTTTACGATTCTGTGATTGTGGGTCATAAAAACTGATGACGGTTCTGCCTAATTTTGAAAATGTGTAGCTCAAAGTCTGACCAGCGGGAAGTTGGCCGATAGTCGTTGGCGCGTTTCCAGATTCGGATGCTATTGTATACCAAAATGTATCTTCGTTTCTCCATTCTACCATTGTTCCAACCTTGATATTCACGGTTTCAGGGATACAGCTAGCGCCTTTAATCCTGATATACGATATGGGGGGGGCGGTTGGGGTTGGTGGAATTAATGTCAGAGTTGGATTTAAATTTGGATTTACATTGAAATAAACAAATGGGCCATTAGATCCTTTCCCGCTAGGGCCACCAAAATTAAATCTTACTTTTGAACCTTGACTAGTTTGAGGGATATTCACATAGATTGTAGGTGTTTTCGATTGCATTGGATCCAAATCGCAACCGGGCTTATAATATAGTCCAAAGTCAAACGACTTTCCTTTAACAGGATATTGCTGACCGGTATTATCAATTATCAAAAAATCTTCTTCGAGAATTTGTATCTTTTTATCTATCTGTAAGTTCTGCACCTTTAATTGGACATAAAATTCTTTATTATTCCCCTCAGTCCGATCACCATCCCATGATTTGAGTACAGTTAGTTGTAAGTTTTCATCCATTGCGGGTTCGTTGATATGATAAGTTTTTACAGATGGAGTTGGCGGGGGTGTTAACGGTGGAGTTGGGGGAGATATTGAGGATGGAGAGATACAGCCCGATACAATAAGGAGGAAAATTACAGGAAGCACAAAAAAATGAATTTTCATAATTCTATCTTGATATTTTATACAAATAATTATTTTGTATTGAGATTACTTTCACCCTTCACTCACTTTTCGTTAACACCCTCAATTTTTTATTACTTACACATTATGGACGGTCAGTATATCTCCTGACAAGTGTCCTGCCATCACTTATGGATCTACATGAGCATTCGGCTTGGAAGCTTGGCACGATCAAGGTGACCGGTAAAAGTGGAAGGTCCAAAATACGGAGCGAAAGTGGTGATGGATATAAGGGATGCAAAATAATTTTGTTAAAACTATCACGCTATAAGAACTGGTCTTCAACGCTATTGCATGGAAGGAAGGTTATTGGTTCTTCGGCTGCTCACGGGATTTATCGAAAGATGTGAGAAGGCCGAAAAAAGATAAACGTCCCTATATTTGGCTTTGTACAACAATACACCGGCCAGACCGGGGATACGGAGAAAATAAAATCATTCGGAAAAATCCGGCATTAAAATTTATAACCTGAAAAAGAATAATTAAAAGGATTATCATAAAAATTGTTGATAAAATTGAATGAAATGAAGTGAACAAATGGAACCCTCTGTTGAATCAAAAATACAACGAGATGATGAAGAAAAGCGAATTCAACTTTTAATTCAAATTGGAAGAGAATCTCACGAGAATCATTATAAAAAAGTGAGTAATGCAATAACAACATCTGGGTTTATAATAACCGTTAATGGGATTATTATTTTAGCGATTATAAATCTTATACAATTTACTATTGACAAAAATAATTTATTTCTTCACCCAAAAGGGCTTTTATTAATTTCAATAATTTCGTTGTTTTTATCAATGCTATCAATTTTCTGCTCTATTTCTTTCATTCATATGATAAATCCCGTTCCTCATGATTTGAGTTCTTTCTCTAATTTATTAAAACCAATACCATATGATGACTTATTAAAGTTGGAATATGAGACTTTATTTAAAATATCACAAACAAATTATGAAAAATTTAATGAATATCGTGATAAGTTTTATCAATGGGCGCTAATTTTTCTTGGAGGTTCTATTGGCTCTTTAGGGAGTTTAATCATTATAATTAATTTATTCAATATAATCTAAAAATCGATAACAAATTTCTATGGTAATAAGTTCTATTCATTATTCATTACTCGGCTGTTATAATCGACAATTCAAAAGAGTGTAAGCGTCTTGAACCTCAAAACAGAATGCGCCGACCGGGACTCGAACCCGGGTTTAGGCGTTGGCAACGCCTAGTGATAACCACTACACTATCGGCGCAGGATGCGCTTTTGCGCTTTTATTGGTGGGAATTCAAAGAATAAAAGTATATCGTAATCCGGAAACAAAGCACCCACGATTTGACACAAGCGAGGTAAAAACTGACCTGGTTGTTAACGGATTGTCAATAGATTGTCAACGGTTCGGCTCACGGCATCCCGATTGTTTTCTGATAAATTTTTCCGGCGGATTTTTCCGGCGGATAATCCAACACCTTAAAGTAACGCAATTGCGAATCTAAGTACCTGATGATCCCTCTCTTTGTCGATCTCAGGGCAAAACATGTCGTGATCTTTGGAGGGGGCGAGGTTGCCGGCCGCAAAGCAGCTTATTTTGCGCATGAAGCAGATGTGGCCGTATTCAGCAGGTCATTTTCAAAAAAGATTGCCGCACTTCCGGTTAAACGCAAGAACATTGATGTGGCAGATGCGTCCGATAAAGAACTCGGTGATATCGTAAAGGGTGCCGATATCTGCATTGCAGCGCTTTCCGATACTGGACAGAACAACAGGATCGGCAGGATCTGCAGGCAAAAAAAAATATTGTTCAACAACGCGGATGGAGAATCCGGGGACATCATTATCCCTTCGGTAATCAGGGGCAAACAGTACCAGATTGCCATAAGTACCGACGGGAAAAGCCCGGCCGTCACCCGGTTTATCCGGGAAGACCTTGAAACACGATGGGCAAATCTGGATGCGATGATTAAATTGCAGGAGCAACTAAGGAAAAGACTGAAAAAAATCGAGCCTTCCCAAAACCGACGCAGTGAAATCCTCAAGGAAGTGCTGGACGATCATGATGTGTGGGACGCACTTTCGCGATCGAAGAAAGAGGCCGAACAGCTCGTGAACCGGAGATACCTCAATGAATGACTTTTTGAAGGCGCCAATTGCAGTTGCCGGGATCAGCCACCATACCGCAAATGTGACGGCACTTGAGGAATTCCGGTTTCCTGATGAGCGCGGTTTTCTCACAATGGCCGCAGACCGGTTCAAGGGAGTGGCCATCCTCCAGACCTGCAACCGCGTGGAAGTGCTTGTCGAAGGCGAAGCGGTAGCGCTCTCAGACTTTCTGGAGGAGCACAACCGGTCCGGGTTCTTTGCACTGGAAGGAGTCGAGGCAATCCGGCACCTCCTGCTGCTTGCATCCGGCATAGACTCGATGATTGTGGGCGAAGACCAGATCATCGGACAGTTAAAAAAAATGCTTGCAGATGCACAGGAGGCAAAGACCATCAGCAGCCTCCTTGAACTCTGCATCAACAAAGCGGTGCATGTCGGGATTGAAGTCCGCAGGCGCACCGAGATCAACCGTGGGGCCGTTTCGGTCGGATCGGCAGCGGTCCTGCTCGCCGAATCCCAGATCGGGAGCCTTGAGGGAAAACACATCCTTGTGGTCGGCAGCGGGGAGATGGGCTTATTAGTAGCCCAGGCACTCGCAGCAAAACACCTCACGGCAATGTACGTGGCGAACCGGACATTCGGCCGGGCAAAGATCCTTGCCGAAAAGATCGGGGGAAAGGCAGTCCGGTTCCGCGAACTTTACCATTACATCTCGCTTTCCGATGTAGTCATCTCATGCACTTCTGCACCCCACCCCGTCATCCACTGCGAACAACTAAAAGAAGCCATGAAGGAACGGTGCTGGCCCGTAGAGGGGCATCCCCGCCCGCTCATCCTCATCGACATTGCCCAGCCGCGGGATGTAGAGCCGGGCGCGGAGAATATTGACGGCGTTCGGCTCTTTTCCATTGACAACCTGCGTGTCATCAACGAGCAGACCATGAGTAACCGGAAAGCAGAGGCAGAACGGGCGCGGCAGTTCATTGACGATGAACTCTCCATCTTCCTCCGCCAGCTGAACCGGAAAACCGCCGACGATATCCTTGCTGCACTCCACACGTGGGCAAAAGCGGTCAGGACCCGGGAAAGGGACAAAGCGGTTGCGCGACTGGGGACTTCAGATGAGCGGATCGCAGAGGTTATCGATGATCTCACGCACGTCCTCTCAAAGAAACTGTTAACGGACGCGACATTCGCCATACGCGCAAGTGCCGAGGCAGGAGATCTCGAAGCGGCAGAGGCGCTCCTCAAGGCAATCACCCATGGGGAGCGGTTCTCCTGCAAACGCCCTGCACCAGAGAAACGCCATAAATGATTAATTTTTCAACCATGTCAGGAAAAAAATAAGATCCGGCGGGAATGAGAGGAGGGTTATTTATGAGGGGATGATGATGTCCTCTGATCCTGTTCGGATCCCCGTATGCAATAGTATCCTTTCTGTAGTCCAAGGGTGAATTTCACCGGGCACATCGGGCAGATGCATGCCTTTTTCTCGAACGTACAAACCGGACTGCGCCCGGTGATGCAATAGAACACCTCGCCTTTCTCGCGCATGCACTCGTTATATGTCGGGCAAACGCCGCACGCACAGCGATCTTTTTGTCCGGCAATTGTTACCGCCCGCCGCACCCCGTCCATCGCCGCAATGTTCTTTGAGAATTCCTCAAACTTGTCCATGCACCACCCGACTTGTTGTGGAATAAGTAAATAATCAAAAATAGGGATATTTTAATGCATGCCTGCCCCAATTGTCGGACGAAAGTTTGGTATCCATGCGATCCCTCCAATCACCAGAGAGCAATGCAGGACGATCAAAGTCCTCGGCATATCAGGGTCGAGCCGCCAGCAGCCCGGCATGAGCAAATCCGAACGGCTCCTCTTGCGTGCCCTTGAACAATACAAGGAGTATGGATGTGAAACAACCTTTATCCGGTTAAAAGACCTCATCATCCATGACTGCGAGGGGAATTATTCAGAGAACCCGGCGTATTGCACCTACCCCTGCCAGAGCTCGATGAAGTATGATGATGACCAGATGCAGATTGTGTACGATGCAATCTTAAAAAACGATATCCTGATCCTCGCCACACCAATCAGGTGGAATAACCATTCGGCATTAATCCAGAAATTTGTTGAACGGATGAATACAATCGAGAACCAGTATGCCTGGTATGGAGTCCAGATGATAAAAAACAAAGTCGCCGGGCTCATCATCATCGGGCATGTCGATGGTGTCCAGCATGTAGCCGGGAATCTCCTGAATTTTTTTTCATGGCTCGGGTTCCATATCCCCGAGGATGCGATCGCTTCGTGGGTGGGCGAGAATGATGAGGATACCACCAAGGACTGGGGGCTTATCGAGCAGAACAAATATACTCAGGAAGACCTTGCGAACCTGATCACCGGGGCTTTGCTGCTCGCGTACCAGTTGAAAAATGCCTGTGCCGACGAAAGATCCGGCCACGAATTGTAAACAATAAATAGCATTGCTCCTTAAGAATGGTAACAGAAGAATCATTTTTGGGGTTGGTGACGTCATGGTGTTTCCTGCACGACGGATGAGAAGGTCAAGGTCTCGGACAGTCCAGCCGATGCTGCAACAGGGCCGGCTTGCAAAAACGGATCTGATCGTCCCCATCTTTGTGGACGAAACGCTGTCCAAAAACAAACCGATAGCCTCGATGCCAGGACAGGTACGGTATTCTCCTGACGGGATCTCCCGTGTCGCAGAGAAACTCTGGGATGCCGGGCTCCGGTCTGTCCTAATATTTGGCATCCCGGAAAAAAAGGATCCGGAAGCAAGCAGCGCGTACGATGACAAAGGGGTTGTCCAGCAGGCTGTCCGCAGGATCAAAAAAGCGGTCCCGGACATGGCTGTCATCACTGATGTCTGCGCCTGTGAATACACAGACCATGGGCACTGCGGGATTGTTGGAGAATCACGGTACGGTACCGACCTGCTCAACGATCCCTCGCTTGAGCTGATGAACCGGATAGCGGTCAGTCATGCAAATGCGGGAGCTGATATCGTTGCCCCCTCGTGCATGCTCGACGGGATGGTAGGCTCGATACGGTCGGCGCTCGACGATGACGGGCTTGACGAGGTGCTGATCATGTCTTACTCGACCAAATTTGCATCTGCTTTCTACGGGCCGTTCCGCGAGGCTGCGGATTCGGGTTACTCTTTTGGAGACCGATCGACCTACCAGATTCATCCGGCAAATGCACGCGAGGCGTTCCTCGAATCCCAGCTTGATGTTAAAGAGGGTGCAGATATCCTTATGGTCAAACCTGCAGGGTTTTACCTTGATATCGTTGCCGAAATCGCAACACTCGGGCTTCCTGTTGCCGCATACCAGGTCAGCGGTGAATACGCGATGATCAAAGCGGCAGCCGGGCGGGGCTGGATAAATGAAAAAGAGGCGGTGATGGAAAGCCTCACATGTATCAGGCGTGCCGGGGCTGACTTGATCATCTCCTATTTTGCTCCGGATGTTGCGGGGTGGATGGATGAAAAGCAGTGACCTGTTTGCCCTGGCACAGGCAATAATTCCCGGGGGGGTTTCCAGTCCGGTCCGTGCCATCAAACCATACCCTTTCTATACTGCCCGGGCACAGGGTCCAAACCTTGTTACTGTAGACGGGCAGCAGCTGACAGACTGCTGTTGTGCCTACGGCCCGCTCATTCTCGGTCATGCTCACCCGGCGATCAAAAGGGCGATTGCGGAACAACTGGAAGGTGGCTGGCTCTATGGTACGCCGGTTTCCTCTGAACCGGAGTTTGCCCGCCTTATTACGGGCGACCACCCCGGCATGGACATGGTCCGCTTTGTATCGAGCGGTTCGGAAGCCACCATGGCGGCAATCCGTCTTGCGCGGGGTTTTACAAAGAAAAAGGACATCGTGAAAGTTGAGGGAGGGTTCCATGGCGCACATGACGGGGTGCTCGTAAAAGCCGGATCCGGTGCAACAACGCTCGGCATCCCGGATTCTGCCGGGGTTCTCGCGGATGTAGTCGCCCACACACGACAGGTCCCGTACAATAACCATGAAGCGCTGGAATCGCTGCTTGCAAAAAATGATGATATTGCAGCGATGATTGTCGAGCCGGTGCTGGGAAACATCGGCCTTATCCCTCCCGACAATAATTATCTGCAGGAAATCCGGTCGATCACCCGTGCACATGATGTCCTTTTGATTTTTGATGAAGTGATCACCGGATACAGGCTCGGTATAGGCGGAGCTCAGGTGAAGTACGGGGTCAGACCGGATCTGACTACGCTGGGCAAGATTATTGGCGGCGGGCTTCCAATCGGCGCTTTTTTGGGGAGAAAGGAGATCATGGAACTGACAGCCCCCTCAGGCCCGGTCTACCAGGCAGGTACGTTTTCGGGAAACCCGCTCTCGCTTGCGGCAGGTATTGCCACTGTCCGATGGTTGCATGCCCACAGGAATGCATACGACGAACTCGACAAAAAAACGCGTGCCATTGAGGATGGGTGCTCCGGTAAGACCAACGGCTCGTTCATCCATCTTGGATCAATGTTTACGTATTTTTTCCGGCCGAAACCACCATGCAATTATAAGGAAGTAAAGGAATGCGATACCGCTGCGTTCCAGCAGTTCTGGAACCGGATGCTTGCCTCGGGCATTTTCCTGCCGCCTTCCCAGTTTGAAACCAATTTTTTATCGGTTGTTCATTCCGATGCAGACATTGAAAAGATCATCATGGCGTACCGATCATGTCTTTAAAAATCGGCACACGGGGCAGCAAGCTCGCGCTCGCACAGGCCGATACGGTCTGCAGGAAGCTTACTGCGATGGGGATCGGGGTAGAGCAGGTCGTCATCACCACTCAGGGCGACACAAACCATGGTGTACCGCTGCACGAGATTGGCGGACAGGGTGTATTTGTCCGGGCGCTTGATGATGCAATCCTTGATGGTGAGATTGACTGTGCAGTGCACAGCATGAAGGACATCCCTGCAATCCGTCCATCCGGTCTCGTCACCGCTGCCATCTTAAAACGGGATTCTCCTGCAGATTATATCACATACACCTCTGCACTACCGGTTGTGAGAGTGATTGGCACTTCAAGTACCCGGAGGCGGGCCCAGCTCCTCCGTCATGACCCTGGCATCACTATCAAAGACCTGCGGGGCAATATCGATACCCGGCTCCGAAAACTCAATGCCGGGGAGTACGATGCGATCATACTTGCAGAGGCCGGCCTGGTACGGCTTGGGATCCGGGTACCCGGTGAGCGCCTGCCAATAGAGAAGTTTGTCCCGTCCCCCAACCAGGGCACCATCGCAGTGGTAAGCCGGGCAGACCCTTCGCTTGTTAAGACACTTGCTGCGCTTGACCACCCGCAGTCCCGTACTGATGTAATGATCGAGCGCGCAGTCATGGAGCAGCTTGGTGGCGGATGTTTTACCCCGCTGGGAATTTACAGCTGCGCCGGCCACCTGATTGCTGAAGTGCTTTCCCTTGACGGCAGCCGTACAGAACGGATCGAAACGGATGTTTTGAGCATTCAAAAAGCGTGTGACCAGGGCCGGATACTAAAAAGGCGTGCACAGGATCTCATTGATGATGCGTACGCGAAGCTGAGGATTGTACCATGACCGGCAAAGTCTATCTTGTAGGTTCAGGACCCGGTGCCATAGGGCTCCTTGCACAACGGGCCCGGAACGTGATCGATGGTGCCGATGTAGTGCTCTATGACCAGCTGCCCGGAGAGGAGATCCTCGCCACCCTGCCGGAACATGCAGAGAAGATTGATTGCGGGAAATATGGTGGGAAGCACACGCTCGAACAGGATGAGATCGAGGCGCTGATGATCGACCGCGCACAACGGGGCAAGGTCGTTATCCGGCTTAAAGGAGGCGATCCTTTTATGTTTGGGAGGGGAGGAGAAGAACTGGAAACATTACGGGCTGCCGGCATCGAAGTTGAAATGGTACCGGGAATTTCCAGTGCCCTTGCAGTTCCCGCATCTGTGGGCATCCCGCTCACCCACCGGAGCTATGCATCTCAGGTGACTATCCTTACCGGGCACGAAGACCCGACCAAACCAGAACCGGCGCTTGACTGGAAACTCCTTGCGCAGAGCCGTGGTACAATCGTGATCCTGATGGGGGTTGCAAATCTTAAAAAAATTGCATTCGCCCTGGTGAAGAATGGCAGGAGCAAAAAAACCCCGGTTGCCATTATCGAGCGTGGCCTGCGCACGGATCACCGGGTGACAACCGGCACGCTCGATACAATCGCAACAAAAGCCAAAAAAACCGGAGTCAGACCACCTGCCGTTATTGTGATCGGTGATGTGGTAAAGTTATATGATCCAAACGCGCCGGATTTAATACCGGTTGGTGAGGAATGATAAACAATGCTGGAACTTGTCGATAAATTTGAACGAATCGTTTATGCAGTCCTGATGCTCCTGCTCATGGTCGTGCTCCTGTTCGCCATCGGGGAATTGTGTTATCTTCTTATTTCAAGCCTGACAAACCCTCCTCCCATGCTGCTCGAAAACCACGAGCTAACGAATGTTCTTGGGGTATTCCTGCTGATACTGATTGGAATTGAACTGCTCGATACCATCAAGGCGTATTTTTTGGAGAATGCAATCCATTTCGAGATCGTCATCCTGCTGGCAATTGTCGCCATTGCCCGTAAGGTGATCCTGCTCGACCCCGCTTCAGCACCGAACCCGGAATTTATTGGCATGGAACTCATTGGAATCGGAGTTGTGGTACTCGGCCTTGCCGGAGCATATTTCCTCATTAAGAAAGCCGGGGGAATTGTGGTTGGCGGGCATGTGGAAGGGAAGCCCCCCGTCTGATTTTTTCCCTTTTTTATCCCGGATTGTGTGATCAAAGCCGGTAATCGATACTCCGGTCATACACGAGCGGTAATGAATCCAATTCTCTTCTAAAACAAGTCTTAATACGTTAACACAACTAAAGTTTGGAAAGATGAGCATATCGAAGCTACCGGGCGGTCCGACACAGGATGAAGTGATGGCTGTAACGCTTCTTAAGCTCGGTCTGCGTGATAGGGATCTGATGCTGGATATCGGTTGCGGTACCGGGAAGGTTTCGATCGCCGCTGCAAAAAGGAGCATTCATGTCGTCGCTGTTGACCGGAGGGCTGAAGCGATCCGGTTCGCCCGAAAAGAAGCGATGAAAGAAGGCATGGAAACGATTGAATTTACCTGCATCGGGGCATATGATTTTCTTGCAAACGACAACCGCATATTCGACTGTGCATTTATCGGAGGCTCTCACGGCATTGGTGAATTTTTACCGGTGCTCGCAAAACGGGTCCGTCGCAGTATCGTCATAAACGCGGTAATGGTCTCAACACTGGAGACGGCGGTACGTGCAATGCAGGATCTTGGGATATTTTCCGAAGTCATCCATGTCCAGATCGCACGCTCGCACAATATCGCAGGGAGCATCATGTTCAAACCCATCGATCCGATCTATGTGATTGTCGGAAAAGGTGCGGCATGCTGATCGGACTGGGACTTGGCCCGGGAAACCCGGAACTCCTTACATTGCGGGCAGTCCGCCTCATAAAAGAAGCGGATGCAGTTTTTGTACCCGGCCGGATTGCATATGACCTTATCAGACCTTACCGTGAACCGGTTATGCTCGATTTTCCGATGACTGATGACGAAACCCGTATCACGGTAAGCATTTGTGAAAATGCCGCATTGATTGCTCAGGCGGCAAAGACGGGTTGCGCAGTGTTTGGCATCCTTGGAGACCCCAACTTTTTCTCAACCTTCACCCGGCTCTGTGACGTTATGAAAGAAAAATATCCCGAGGTGGAATGCCGTACTGAACCGGGTATTTCTGCAATCACCGCATTTGCGGCAGCAGCAAATCTTTCCCTCTCCCAGGGGTTCATTGTCTCCGATGGCGGTATTCCTGACACTCGTATTCTTTTAAAAGTACGACGCCCAAAGAAACGTGCTGCAGAACTGCAAAAAGAAGGCTATCGCACATTCGTGCTGGTCGAACGGATGTTTTTCCCTGATATGAAGGTTTACCGTGACGGGGATTTGCCGGAGAGAAGCGACTATCTCAGTGTCATGTATGCGAGGCGGTAAGATGGCGCATCAAAAAGAGCCGGTCGTTTATTTTGTTGGTGCCGGGCCCGGAGATCCCGAATTAATCACAGTCAAAGGTAAGAATCTTCTTGAGCGGGCTGACGTACTGATCTATGCCGGGTCACTGGTGAATCCTAAACTCGTAGATCAGTCAGATGCACCCGTCCGTATTGACAGCTGGGGAATGAAGCTCGAAGAGATCGTCATGGTAATGGAACAGCACGCAAAATCCGGCAAGACCGTTGTCCGGCTCCATTCGGGTGATCCCTCTCTCTTTGGCGCAATTATCGAGCAGATGGCAGAACTGAAACACAGGGGTGTCACCGCAAAGATTGTCCCTGGTGTTTCCTCGCTGTTTGCTGCAGCCGCGGCGCTCCAGATCGAACTGGTGCTCAATGGAATCACTGATGCACTGGTAATTACCCGCCCTGCCGGAAAGACCCTTGAACAAGACCACATTTCGGAGCTTTCGGGATCCGGTGCAACGATGGCAGTATTTCTGGGCACCGATCGTTTTGAGGAAGTCACCAAAAAGTTCACCTGTCCGCCCGATACCCCGGCCGCAGTGGTCTATCATGCATCATGGGATGACCAGAAACTTATCCGGGGAACTGTTGGTGACATCGCACAAAAAGCAAAAGATGCCGGTATCACAAAGACTGCATTGTTGATTATCGGACATGTTGTCGACCCGCAGAATCAGTTCAGGAGGTCGCATCTTTATTCATGACCGGGACTGTTGTCATCGCGTTTCCACGGTCATTTCCGCAGGCACGGCGGATTGCAGAACATCTCAATGCAACTTTGCTTCCGTACGATGCCGAGGTCTTTGCACGGACTTTTGAATCGGCGCAGCGGATCGTCGCGTTGATGGCCGCAGGTATTGTGGTTCGTTCAATCGCTCCTTTACTGGAAGATAAGTGGGTGGATCCCGCAGTAGTTGTGGTGAGCCCGGACCTTTCCTACTCTATCCCCCTTATTGGCGGGCACCATGGGGCCAACGAGCTTGCAAAGGAGCTTGCTGTTCTGGGCATCAGACCGGTCATCACAACAGCTACTGAAAGCACAGGCAGGGAATCGGTTGAGATGATGGCAAAAAGATCTGGTTGCGATATTGTTAACCGTGATTCCACCCGCACGGTCAATGCTGCAATTATTGATGAAAACGTGCCCGTACTTGCTGTCAGGGGGCCGGCAGTAGTGATTGCCGGCACACGCGTTTCAGTTCTTTTCAACAAAGGAACATATACCGTTGGTATAGGGTGCCGGAAGGGAATAAAAAAAGAAGAAGTGCTTGCCGCGATCCGGCAGGCACTGGATACATGCAGGATTTCTCCTCATGAGGTATTTGCATACGCAACAACAGCAAAGAAATATTCTGAAACCGGGCTTACCGAAGCGATCGCATCAATTCCAGCCGGATTGATATTTCTTGATGATGAAATCATTAACGCGCAACCCCTGCGATCGCCATCAAGGGCAGGGAGGATCGGGCTGCCGGGTGTTGCAGAACCCTGTGCCCTTGCCCTCTCAAAACACAAGGAACTTCTCATGGAAAAAACTGTATTCGGGAGGGTGACCATTGCGATTGCCCGATAACCAGAAAGGTTCTCTCGCGATTGTGGGGATAGGGCCCGGGAGCCGTGACCAGATGACTGCACGGGCACTCAAGGTGATTGCTGGAGCGGAGATCATCATTGGCAATGACACGTACCTTGACCAGCTCGAACCCCTTCTGGCAGGAAAAAATGTTATCCGCAGTTCGATGGGAAAGGAGGTCGAGCGTGCCAAAACCGCCATTAAAATGGCACAGAAGCGCCGTGTCGTGATGGTCTCCGGTGGCGATGCCGGGGTGTATGGGATGGCGGGTATCGTTCTTGAGGTTCTTGAACACGAGAAGATTGCAATTCCGGTCGATATCGTGCCGGGTGTGACTGCTGCCACGGCTGCAGCATCACTGGTCGGCTCACCTCTATCCGGGGATTTTGCAGTTATCAGCCTCTCGGATCTTCTGACCCCCTTTGAAGTCATCGAGAAAAGACTTGAAGCTGTTTTCTCAGTTGGGATCCCGGTAGTCCTCTACAATCCCAGAAGCCGCGGCAGACCGCATAACTTTTCTGCAGCTGTTGCCATTGCACGAAAATACCTTGTGGAACATACACCGGTAGCCCTTGTCAGGAATGCATTCCGGGAGGGAGAGGAGATCACCATCACAACGCTTGGTGAAATTGAACCGTACTGTGATGTTGTGGATATGCACACCACGGTCATCATTGGCGGTGCAGAGAGCAGGATCTGGAGGATGGGACAGAATGTCAAAGGAATCATCACGCCACGGGGATACCACCGGAAGTACGTATACTGATCCGGGCGCGGAAACGCGCGAAGCATACGAGATCTCAAAAAAATCACGGATGCTGGCAAGGTCGGTGATCGGTAACAAATCACCAGAAGACCGGATCCGGCAACGGTGCTCGATTGCGGTTGGGGATTTTTCTTTTGCCCCGCTCATGCGGTTCTGCCATAAACCTGTTGAATCTGTTCGCTCTGCGCTCGAAAAAAATGCTTTGATTATCACCGATATCAGGATGGTGCAGGCAGGAATTCAGAAAAAAGGGCATTGTTCCGAAGTGATCTGTGCGCTTGATTACGGAACAGATCTTGCTATTGAACGGGAGATCACCCGGACATCAGCCGGATTTTTCTCTCTGGAGAATCGCATCACTGGTTCAATTATTGTTATCGGTAACGCTCCATCTGCCCTCCTTGCTGTAATCGATATGGTCGGGCGGGGAATACGGCCGGCGGTGATCATAGGTACCCCGGTAGGTTTTGTAAACGCTGCGGAATCAAAAGAATTACTCCGGACACTCCCCGTCCCCTCCATTTCAAATGAGGGGACACGAGGTGGAACACCGGTGGCAGTGGCTGCAATAAACGAGTGCATCACGATATATTCAGAGGGAACAACGCATGCGGGATCCGGTCACCGGGTTTGAATACCCAAAAGAATGGCAGGATAAGTGCCGGTCAAAGAAGAAACTTGGGGATGTAAAAAAGGGACTGGCTGTCCTGACATCTTCAGGAGTGGTCCTGCGCCGCGGATTCACAACCGGGACAACCGCAGCCGCTGCATGTAAAGCTGCTGTTCTCTCGCTTCAATCGGATGTTTCATCAGTTCAAATCACCGTGCCCTGCGGATTGATTGTGGAAGTTCCCGTCACTGCGAAGGGGGGGCGGGCGAGCGCGAAAAAATTTTCCGGGGATTATCCCACAGATGCAACGGCTGGTTGTGAATTTATTGCCCTTGCAAAAAAAAAGGAAATCGGTATCGGACTTGTGCCCGGGAGAGGGATTGGGACGTTTGCCCGCACCACACCCCGTTTCTCTAAGGGTACACCTGCGATAAACCCGCTTCCCCTTACCTGCATCCTCCAGTCAATTCAGGAAGCGCTCGATCAAACCGGGTTTTCGGGTATCACCATTACCTTATCCGTCCCAAAAGGGACAGAAGTAGCAAAAAGGACACTCAACTCCCGCGTTGGTGTAAAAGGAGGGATCTCGATTCTCGGCACCACAGGTCTTGTAGAACCCTGGGACGACCACCTGGCCGAATCCATGATGGACCGGATCTCAAAATCCGGAAATATTGTCCTGACCACCGGTCGGACCGGGCTCCGGTACGCCCGCCTGAGGTACCCGGATCATGATATCGTTTTGGTTGGTTCAAAGATCGGTGATGCGTTATCTGTTGCCCGTGTTCCGGTGATACTGTTCGGACTGCCTGCCCTGATCCTCAAATTCCTCAAACCGGATATTCTCAATGGTACAGGATTTTTAACAGTAGAAGAACTGGGAGCCTCACCCCGTTTCGGCGATATGACAAAGGCTATTCTTTTATCCTGCAGGAAAACCTATCCGGCTGTTCACGTGGTGATTGTGAACAGGGATGGAGAGATTATCGGAGAGACTCCATGAAGATCGTTGGTGTTGGCTGTGGTCCCGGTTTACTCACGGAAGAAGCAATACAGGTTATCCGGTCAGCAACCCTGATCTATGGATCGGACCGGGCAATTGAGATCTGCCGTCCGTTCATACCTCCGGGCTGCATGGTCAAAACCATTGACGACTTTAAAGCGCTGCACACGCTCCCGGATGACGCGGTTGTCCTCTCTACGGGGGACCCTATGCTTGCCGGACTCGGATATCTCAAGGGCGACGTGGTACCGGGGATTTCATCCCTTCAGGTTGCCGCGGCACGGTTGAGGATCCCGCTGGCACGGATCGTTCCTGTTGTAGCCCATGGTACCGGCCACGACAAGGGAATGAACGACACCCTTGACGAAGTGCTATGTAAAAAGATCGTCTTTCTCATCGCTGATCCAAAATTTGATACTTTGGAACTGTACAGAAAGCTCCAGGCACTAAATATTCCGATGAAGGTGGCAGTCTGTGAAAACCTCGGCTATCCGGATGAGAGAATTTTAGTAGATACTCTCGAATCTCCACCGCCGGTTACTTCAGCTATGTATTCGCTTATGATCGGTGACTTTTGATTATACACCTCGTTTTTGGCCGGACAACCAAAAGCCTTTTTCGCCACCGGTTGATATTGTGTACAGGAGACGTTATCTATGGATAAGGCAACTAAAAGCCAGATCAGCCTCGGACTTTTCGCCGTCGGTTTTATCATGATCTTTATTCAGGACTTAAAAAGGCTGGATACGATTAACCTTGGGTTTTCCTGGCCTTTTGCGATCATGTTCTACCTTGGACTCGCCTTCATGGCAATCGGATATTACCTCAAATAGAATGAATCAATCAACTCCCTGATTTTGGGGCAGGGTTTGGTCCCGGTCGGGTTCATTGCCAGTCTTATCTTTTTTATATATAACTTGCGTTGATTTCACCCCCAAACGATGGCATACCTTATGGAATACCCGATACGCAATGGATGCCGGTACAATCAGGATAGACGTTATCCGCATGTTCTCAGCAAGGCAGCATGAGACGATTTCTCCATCCTAATTTAAAAGGGTATATATTATGCGATGACGAGACTGATTCATCGATGAGTGAACATTTAAAAGCCAAGCACGGCAGCAGGTATGACCGGTTACAGGGGCGGGTCTATTTCCTTCTCGAATCACCGGCAAAAGAGAACACAGCCCGAAAGATCGTCATCTATTTTATCGCAGGAATGATCCTGCTTAATGTCGCTGCAGTGATCCTTGAAACAGAAAATAAAATATTCATTGAGTATGCACCATATTTCCATCTTATCGACTTTGTTTGTGTCGTGGTATTTTCAATTGAATATGTTCTCAGGGTCTGGTGCTGTGTCAGGAACCCGGCCTATTCTCTTCCGGTAACTGGCCGTTTGCACTACATGATGTCGCCGCTGGCGCTTATTGACCTGCTTGCGATCACGCCCTTTTACCTCCCGTTTATAATTCCGGTTGAACTCCGGTTGCTGAGGTTATTGCGCCTGTTAAGGATATTCCGGGTTCTCAAGCTTGGCAGGTATTCAAATGCCTTTGATACATTCGCAGCTGTCCTTAAGGAGAAAAAAGAGGAGATTGTCATTGCCGTGATCATGGCATCGCTTGTTCTCGTCCTCTCTTCAAGCGCCATGTATTTTGTTGAGCATGAAGCCCAGCCGGAAAAATTTTCCAGTATTCCAGGCTCGATGTGGTGGGGGGTAGAAACGCTTACAACTGTCGGGTACGGGGATGTATATCCGGTCACAGCAGCCGGAAGAGTGATCAGTGCCATTGTTGCGCTCTCTTCAATCGGCCTGTTTGCCCTCCCTGCAGCCATCCTTGCTTCCGGGTTTGTAGAGAGCATCAAAAAACGGCATGCAAAACACAGCACTACTATAATCATTTGTCCCAGATGCAAGGAGGAGATTGACCTGCACCCTGATATGGTTCCGGGTATCTCCAATAATGATGTGGAAGCAGCGCCGCACAGTCATACCAAAAAAAGGATGGATTGAGCAGATTCGGGTGCAGGGGGCGTACCTTTTTATTTTAGAGCCAGACTTATTCATAAAATTTGCCTGAAAGGTTCTGCATTTTTTCCCCGTTTTTTAAAAATAAAATTAAAAATCGTGATGAGCCGATAAAACCGGTTTATGAAGCACCTTTTTTTGGCTCTCTTTTGTTACTCTCTTCTTTGTCAACCTTGATTTCGCACTGCCGGTCACCCATGCACATCGCCCTCACAAACCGGGATTTATATTTGGGGTTCAGGTTCTTCTGAGTGCTCAGGGTGAAGGCAAGGCAGCGTTTAAACGCACGGTCAGGAGAAGCGCCCATGCTGGCTGCCTCCTCGACAAACGGGCAGTGTTTGACGATGACAACCGATCCATCCTCGCCGACGTCCATCACCTCGTCCTTGTAGTCCGGGCCAAACAGGATTGCCCTCACATTACTCATGCTTTGAGCAAGGTCCTCTGCATTCGCGAGCGGCAGTTTGAGCGAACGGGCGATATCCAACCCGAATTTTGAGAACTCAACCCAGATCTCCTGTTCCAGTTCGTCATACCGGTCCCCGACTACCGGGGAGAAGACAACTTCATACATCGCAGTAAGCCGTGCGGCGCCCCGCGCCGAAATCTTCCATTTCACATCATCGGGAATCGATCTAAGGTCCCGCATCCACCTATTCTCCCTGATCGAGTTTATGGTTGCGGCGTGGATATCAAACCATAGGTAAGGAGCCTTTTGAACCGGGCGATTTTAAAAAAAATACAAGGAGCAACTACAAAGATTTAATAGAGTTTATTTCTATTTACTCATCTGTATATGATCCTTGATCATGAAAAGATCTCGAGAATCAAAACTGCTCCTAAATCCCATAAAAAAGGGATGAGCATCTCGGAGATCGCACGTCAGCTCAAAATGAACCGCAACTCTGTTGCAAAATATCTCGAGATCCTGCTGATATCCGGACAGGTCGGGGCAACGAAGTAGGGCATCTCAAAGATCTATACGCTCTCCCGGCGTGTGCCGGTATCGGCAATGATGGATTTTCTTCAGTAATATCCATCATCGATAAAAGTGGTTGGATCATTCATGCAGATGACCGTTTGATTCAGTTCGTATGTATCCAGCGTGAAACACTGAAAGCAGGTTGACCCGGGTCATTTCAGTCAAAAAACCACAATTCTGGCTGCCATTTGGTATTATAATCCTGCGTTTCGCTCCGTTACCAATGATTCTTTATTTTTTAGCTAATTCCATCACGTTAATTTTGATAGCAAATAAAGTATTCAGTCATTTGAAAACCGCCATTCTGACGGATATTTTCACATTCAAACCATAAAGTTTAACATGGGTTGTTCTGATTTTCCGTTTGTAGGAGGTAAGATTATGGACATGAAATACGTACCAACAACATGCCCGTACTGTGGTTGTGGCTGCGGCTTCAACCTTGTTGTCGTAGACAAGAAGGTTGTCGGCGTCGCACCATGGCAACGTGCTCCTGTCAACGAGGGCAAGCTCTGCCCCAAGGGGAACTACGCGCATGAATTCATCAACAGCCCTGACCGGCTGACAAAGCCGCTGATCAAGAAGGACGGCAAGTTTGTCGAGGCAAGCTGGGACGAGGCATACAAGCTGATCGCCGAGAAGTTCAAGAAGTACCAGGGTGAACAGAGTGCCTGCCTTGCTTCTGCACGTGTCTCCAACGAGGAGAACTACTTAATGCAGAAGTTCGCACGGGCTGTCTTGAAGACTCCCAATATCGACCACTGCGCCCGGCTCTGCCACGCATCGACAGTTGTCGGGCTTGCCGGAACCTTTGGATCCGGTGCAATGACAAACTCGATCGGTGATATCGGCGAGTCCAAGTGCATCTTTGTTCTTGGCAGCAACACGTTTGAGCAGCACCCGCTGATCGGGCGCCAGATCATGCTCGCCAAGAAGCGCGGCGGCAAGCTGATCGTTGCTGACCCCCGGTTCACCCCGACGGCAAAGCAGGCTGACCTGTACATGCCGTTTGACTCGGGCACTGATGTCGCGATCCTCAACGGCCTGATGCAGTACATCATCAAGAACGGCTGGGAGAACAAGGACTTCATCGCAAAGAGGACCAAGGACTATGATAAACTAAAAGAAGTCGTGATGAAGGATACCTACAGCCTTGAGAACGTCTCCAAGATCAGCAAGATTCCGGCAAAGGACCTCGCGACCGCTGCAGAATGGATTGCCAAGGCAGAGTCCAGCAATGTCCTCTACTCGATGGGCATCACCCAGCACACCACCGGTGTGGAGAATGTCAGGTCCGTTGCCAGCCTCCAGATGCTGACCGGCCACCTCGGCAAGCGGGGCGGCGGTGTCTGCGCACTGCGTGGCCAGAACAACGTGCAGGGAGCCTGCGACATGGGAGCGCTCGCAAACGTGTACTCCGGGTACCAGGCAGTCATCGTTCCCGAGATGAAGAAGAAGATGGAGGACGCGTGGGGATGCACGATTGCCGAGGGTAAAGTCGGCCTGACCGTCACCAAGCTGATCAACACGCTCGCTGACGAGCCCGGCAAGGTCAAGTGCGTCTATATCATGGGCGAGAACCCGATGATCTCCGACCCTGACCTCCACCACGTGGAGAAGGGAATGAAGAACGTCGAGTTCATGGTCGTGCAGGACATCTTCATGACCGAGACCGCAGCGCTTGCAAATGTTGTACTCCCGGCAGCCTGCTATGCTGAAAAGGACGGTACCCAGACCAATACCGAACGCCGCGTCCAGAAGTGGAGAAAAGCCCAGAACCCGCCCGGTGAGGCAAAGGCGGACTGGCAGATCTTCTGCGAACTCGCCAAGTACATGGGATACGAGAAACAGTTCCCGTATAAGAGCGCCGAGGAGATATTCACTGAGATCTCAAAGGTAACACCATCCTATGGCGGCATGACCTATGCACGCCTCGAAAAGCCTGAAGCGCTCCACTGGCCCTGCCCGACTGCAGAGCACCCGGGGACACCGATCCTGCACAAGGAGAAGTTCACACACCCGGACGGGCTGGGCATCTTCATCCCCTGTGAGTTCAAGTACCCCGCGGAAGTGCCAGACAAGGACTACCCGCTCATCATGACCACCGGGCGCTGCCTCTGGCAGTGGCACACCGGCACGATGACCCGCAGGTCAGAGAGCCTCGAGCGCGAGGAGCCGACCGGCTGGGTCGAGATCAATCCCGAGGATGCCAAGGCACTCGGTATAAAGGACAAGGAGAAGGTACGCGCCGTCACCCGCCGCGGACAGATCGAGATCGGGGCCCGCGTAACAAAGGACATCAAGAAAGGCGTGGTCTTCATGCCTTTCCACTACGCGGAATGTGCCGCTAACGTGCTCACCAACAACGCTCTCGACCCGTTTGCAGCTATTCCTGAGTTCAAGGCCTGTGCTGTTAGGCTCGAGAAGATCGCGGAGGCGAAGTAACATGGCAAAGAAAGGCGACATGCTCTACGCGTGGACCAATGACGCAGAGATCAAGAAGAAGGCTGAGCTTGGCGGTGCAGTTACCGGGCTCTGGAAACACGCACTTGAATCCAAGATGGTCGATGCCGTATTAGCTGTAAAGAAAGGCGTAGATCTCTATGATGCACAAATGGTTCTCATCACGAACCCTGCAGACCTGAAAAACACGGCCGGGTCGCTCCACTGCGGGACGCTGCTTCTCTCCAAGGTCGTGAAAAAATATCTTGATGGTGCAAAGGGCAAGAAACTCGGTATTACTGTCAAGGGCTGCGATGTTATGGGGCTGATTGAACTTGCGAAACGCAAACAGGTTAACCTTGATAACATCCTCATGATTGGCGTGAACTGCGGCGGTTCGGTCAGCCCGGTCTCCGCCCGGAAGATGATCGCTGAAAAATACGGCGTCGACCCGGACAAGGTGCACAAGGAAGAGATCGACAAGGGCCAGTTCATCATCGAGTACGAGGGAGGGCACAAGGGCATCTCCATTGACGAGCTTGAGGAACAAGGCTTCGGCCGCAGGTCCAACTGCCGCCGGTGCAAGATGAAAGTCCCCCGCCAGGCGGACCTTGCCTGTGGGAACTGGGGTGTCATCGGTGACAAGGCAGGCAAGGCAACCTTTGTCGAGGTCTGCAGCGACAAGGGTGCAAACCTTGTCAACGGGGCAGTGAAAGCAGGCGTCCTCGCAACCGAGGTACCGAACCCGAAGGGGCTCGAGATGCGCGGAAAGGTCGAGGGCGCGATGCTCAAGCTGGGAGACAAATGGAGGAAGAAGGATTTCACAGCACTCGGGGCAAACATGTGGGAGACGATCAACAAAGAGACATCACGGTGCATCAAGTGCTATTCATGTATCGAGAACTGCCCGGTGTGCTTCACTGCAGCCGATGAGCTGAAAAAGGGCTCCCTTATGGTCAGGCCCGGGGAAGTCCCGCCGAACTCGATGTTCCATTTAAGGAGGTTCGCTCACATATCAGACAGCTGCATCAACTGTGGTCAGTGCGAGGAACTCTGTCCGATGGACATTCCGCTCGCGCTCTTCTCACATGCGATCCGTGTCGAAGGTGATGCGACCTTTGAACCGAAGCTGGGTAAGGCAGCATATACCAATTAATTTTTTACTCTCTGTACAAGCAGATGGATCCCAGAATATACAATCAGACAAAGGCACGACTGGAGGGTATCTACACGAACATTGCGTTCCCTGAAGAATGGTAGGAATCAGATTTCCCCCCCGGTTCGGCTAATTGGGGGTACAGGATGGGGCGGGGAATCATCTCTGGAGTAGTTTTACACCGTGTCAAGGTGAGTGTCAGGGCATTATTCGCCTCTAGTCCTGATCCTCATTCCCTGCCTTATGACGCAACGCATGAACACCCTTTTAAGAACTGTTCTATCCTGTTTTTGACATTCATGAAAAATCATTGAAAATGTCTTATGCTCTCATAACCTTGTTACGTGATACTTGGATGTGGTAGTATTGTCCCTGATGTGAGGTACAATCCATCGTGTGTTCACTCCTCTTTCACCCGATGAATAAAAGGGTAAGGGGTCATTCCAGTCCCCATTTTTTCTTGGGTGTTCGGTAGAATCAGCTCGATTATGACGCTCTTGGGGGAATTAATCCTCGCTGGAAAGCGAGGATCGATTGAAGAAACCATATCAATGGTTTCGATTTTTTTGCCGTTCCCGCAGGGATGGGCAAACTGAAGAAGATATCCGTCAGGGCATCTTCGATATGCGACTGCAAGGATGCACTGGAAGATGTCCATCAGGGCATCTTCGATTTACATTCCCCCGCCGCTATGGCAAACCCGGAAATATTCTGTCGAATATTTCCTGGCTATCCTGTCCTGTCTTTTGGATACGACAGACACCCCCCATGATGCGATAGTAGGATACGAGGTTTACTTAAATCTGTAGAATTATCATTGTAATCTTCATCACTTTTTTCTTTACAATTTCAGGAATGGTATTTTAACACAAAATTCGTAGTTGATTTAGTAAAATATTTGGGGCTAAAATAGTACTTTACCCGTAATTTTTATGTCCTCTTAAACATCGCATCCAGTTGTTCACGCGTAAACCTGACCATTGTTGGTCTCCCGTGAGGGCAGGAGAAGGGGTTATGTGCAAGCCGGAGCTGCTGGAGTAGGCGGCGGCACTGTTCGGGCGTGCAGGCAGTACCGGCCTTTATCGCGCTGCGGCAGGCGATGATACGCGTAATGCGCTCACGGCTGCTGACAGACCGGGAGGTATCTTCCCGGCTGAGGTCATCCACAATCTCATTGACCAGATTAGAGTGTTCGAGCGCCCCCAGCACCACCGGTACTGCCCGTACCAGGAACGTATCTTTCCCGAAGTCCTCAATTTCAAACCCTTCTTCTGTAAGCGATGGCAGCAGTTCCCGCAGGACGGCAGAGTCCCGTGCGGAACGGTGAAGGAGGACCGGGGCGATAAGTTCCTGTGACTGCCGGGCCGACTCCCTCTTTGCGCTCACCATCTCATACATGATCCGTTCGTGGGCAGCATGCTGGTCGACAAGGATCAGGTCCCCGGACCGTGTAGCGGCGAGGATATAAATCCCCCCGATCTGACCTATGACATCCATATCGGGGACGATGTTTGCATCCGGAAGGATTCCCGTCGGAAGTTCTGACTGGCGGAGCTGGCGATCCGTGGTGATGATACCAGCATGGGTAGGTTCCAGTGCCGGTTCGCTGACACCGTACGCACGACCCGGTTCAACGTCGTAGGACGCATGAGCATCCCCATGCCCTGTCTGTACCGTGGGGAACGGGTTATCAGGTGCCTGTGCAGCAGGAATAAGGTCAGATCTGAGCAGTGCACCCGAAATTGCCTGACGGACTGCGATGCATATCTCGCGTTCCGGACCCAGCCGCACCTGTTTTTTTGCCGGGTGGACATTCACATCCACAAGGGCAGGATCGATTACAAGGAAGAGAAATACAACCGGAAACCGTTCCTTTGAAAGGAGTGTCCCGTACCCTTCAAGAATTGCTGAATTTATCGGAGATGATGAGACATAACGCCCGTTGATTGAGACGATGATACGCTTTAAGTTTTTCCGGAAGAGGGAAGGGCGGGAGATATACCCGTTGATCAACACCACCGGGTTTTCATGTTCAACCGGAATCAGATATGGAACTATGTCACTGCCAAAGAGGCGTGCGATAGCGTCAAGGAGCCTGGATGATTGTTCTGTAGTTATGATTTCCTTTCCGTTATGGGTCAGGAACACCGAAATTTCAGGATGAGCCAGCGCGAGCCCTTCAATGATACCGGTAATATGGGCCAGCTCTGTACCAAGGGTCTTTAAGAATTTTTTTCTTGCAGGAGTGTTAAAAAAAAGGTCCTGAACAAGGATATTTGTGCCTTCCGGGGTGCCTATCTCTCCGTGTTCCCTGATTTCCCCGGCTTCAACAACCACTTTTGTGCCTGAGATTGCCGGACTCTTGTGTGGTTTTGTGCAAAGGGTTACCCGGGAAACTGCAGCGATGCTTGCCAGTGCTTCGCCACGGAATCCAAGGGTCCTGATACCATCAAGATCTTCAATTGTGGCAATTTTGCTGGTTGCATGAGGAGTAAATGCAAGTACAGCATCATCAGGTGACATACCAATCCCGTTATCAATCACTTGGATTGTGGTGATCGACCCTTTCGATGATGACAGATCGACCCGGATGGTCCGGGCTCCCGCATCTATTGCATTCTCAAACAACTCCTTGACAACAGAGGCAGGGCGTTCGACTACCTCGCCGGCAGCGATCTGATTAACTGTAGCAGGATCCAGGATATGGATAGTCCTGTTACCGGCATCCGTATTCATCAGGGATTGTCTCCGTTCAAAATTCGCTTTTTCAGTTCGTGAAGTGTCGTGAGCGCCTGAAGAGGGGTCATTTCATCGATCCGGATCGCCCCGATCTCATCAATGATTGGATCAGGTTTTAAGAAAGGGGTTTTGCAGGTGTCATCGGCAAGGAGCAACTGGGTATAGCGCTGGACTTTTTGGGAAGGTACAGAGGTCCTACCCATAGTCTCCGTGAGGATTGAATCAGCACGCTCCGTGACTTTTTTGGGAATGCCTGCCAGACGCGCAACATGAATACCATAACTCTTGTCAGTTGCCCCGGGGATAAGTTTGCGCAAAAAGATTACATCACTCTTTGTTTCCCGGACTGCAAAATGGAAGTTCTTTACCTTTTTGAGTCGAAATTCAATATTTACGAGTTCATGGAAATGTGTGGCAAAGAGTGTCTTTGGCCCGGTTCCGACTCTCCCATGCAAAAATTCCACGACTGCCTGTGCGATCGCATACCCATCAACGGTGCTTGTACCCCTGCCAATTTCATCGAGAATGACAAGACTCCGGTCAGTCACGTTGTTGAGGATATTTGCAAGTTCCAGCATCTCCACCATGAATGTGCTCTGCCCGCTTGCAAGATCATCAAACGCGCCAACACGGGTGAAGATACGGTCAAGCACACCAATCCGTGCATGGGCTGCGGGCACAAAGCAGCCCGACTGTGCCATGATGCAGATGAGCGCCACAGCCCGCATATACGTGGATTTCCCTGCCATGTTGGCGCCTGTAATGATCATGATCCGGGTCCCGGTTCCGGATATGTCTGTATCATTTGGTACAAAACCACCAGATACGCTCCGTTCGACTACCGGGTGCCGCCCTTCACGGATCAGGATATGATCCTCCTCGTCGGGCACCGGTCTCGCATAATTATGGGCTTGAGCCACCTCAGCGAGTGCGCAGTACACGTCAAGTTCGGCGATGCCCTGGGAGATCAACTGGAGATCCGGGACTGATGGTCTGAGTTTGTCAAGAAGGGCGCTGTAGAGGTCCCGTTCAAGAGAGAGGACGCGCTCATCCGCATTGGTTATCAGCGCCTCTTTTTCTTTGAGTTCGGGGATTGTGTACCGTTCACCGCCAGCGGTTGTCTGCCGGCGCTCGTAATGTGAGGGGACAAGGGAGATGTTGGACCGGGTCACATCAATATAATACCCGAAAATCCTGTTATACCCGATTTTTAAGGATTTTATACCGGTACGATCGCGCTCTTTTTCCTGCAGTTGGACGATCCAGTCCTTTCCCGAAGCAAGGATGGTCACAAGCTCGTCCAGTTCTGCTGAGTACCCTTCCCTGATGATGCCTCCGTTTTTTGCTGTTGCGGGAGGATCATCAACGATCGCCTTTTTTATGAGGGCGAGAGTATCCGGGAGTTCATGGAGATCGAGGATTGCATCCCTGACAAGAACCGGGAGTCCATCTCCCTGCCCGCTGACAAGACCTTGGATCTCCGGGACCATGCCAAGCGATACTGTCAGTGCCATCAGGTCGCGGGGACCGGCATTCCCATATGCGATCCGTCCGGCAATCCGCCCGATATCAGCCATCCGGTCCATCAGGGCACGCAGGGAAATGCGGATCGTTGGCCTCCTGATAAAAAATTCTACTGCATCAAGCCGGCGGTTAATCTCGTTGGGATCGATTAGCGGGCGTACTATCCTGATATGGAGCAGCCGTGAACCCATCGCTGTTTTTGTACAATCAAGACAGGAAAGCAGATTTGTGCCTTTTGCCATGGTGCGGATGCCCTCGGTGATCTCAAGATTGCGCAACGTTGTCGCATCCAGCATCATGCACTGAGCGGTTGAACGGGTGGACAACCCGCTGATATGGGGAAGCGTGGAGTTCTGGGTCTCCTGTGCATACCGGAGGGCAGCGCCTGCAGCACCCAGTGCTGCGGGGATATCCTCACACCCGTATCCGGCAAGTGAGGATACATGGAAGTGTCCGGCAAGTGTGCTCCTGGCGTTCTGTTCCTCAAATGCATCGTCACGGTAGGGGTTAACAGCCACCGCAAGGTTCCTGATCGCGGCGATGATCTTTTCAGGGAAGCCGGAGGGGACGATACATTCCGCAGGATGATACCTTGCAATTTCGGAGATTAGGTCCTGCAGGGGATTTCCGGCAGCTATACTCTGGACAAAAAACTCCCCGGTTGAGATATCGAGAAATGCAAGCCCCCAGTCCGCTTTGCCTGCGCCCGGGCAGACTGCCATCAGGTAACATGCACCTGTTGACTGGATTATTGAAGGATCGATTACGGTACCTGGCGTGATCACGCGCACGACATCCCGCCTGACTATCCCTTTTGAATTTTTTGCATCTTCCAGCTGGTCGCAGACGGCTACGTTGTAACCTTTCTGCACAAGTTTTGCGATATATCCCTCCGCTGCATGGTACGGGACCCCTGCTAACGGTACGCGGGAGTTGCTTCCTTTCGAGCGTGAAGTGAGCACGATGTCCAGTTCGCGGGAGACCAGTTCGGCATCAGCGAAAAAGGTCTCGTAAAAATCACCGATATGGAAGAAGAGTACTGCATCGGGATAGCGCGCTTTAATAGACATGTACTGGCGCATTCCGGGTGAGAGATTTCCGGCAGTTTCCAACCCTGATATATCCCCTGCCTTCGTTTTTTTCATACCTTATGAAAGGTATCGGTTTTGGGAAGATTAATACCGATCTGATCCGTTTTTGAGCCGACAAATCCGATTGGCATGGGAATTAATCCGACATTTCTTTGTCCCCCATCGGCAGTCATCATTGCTACCTGATTTCCGACGACGACCTGAAAGACAGTTAAATATTTGAGGGAAGGAATCAATTGCAGGATCTTTCTTCAATTAAGTTGTTCGTAAGGCATATATCATGACAAACGGGAGAGCAACAAGCACTGTGATAATTTCAAACATAAGACCTATTGAAAAAGCGGTGATCATGGGAGCAACGAACAAAGAGATAAGTGATATCCCCTGCTCAAATCCGCTATTAACAATAAGAAGGAAGAACACCAGGAGAGCGCCTATCCCGATTGCGGCATTCTTAAAATCCTGGCCGCTGGGAGCAAGGGAGAGGACGATGCTGCCGCACAAATAGAGATATAAAAAAAACCAGCCGTTGGGATGGACAATAAGATTCTGTGAAAATATTGTGATGACGTTTTTGAATATATCTTCACTTCCCGCAACCAGATCTCCTGTCAATGGGATAACCTGGGGAACAAAACAGCCAAAGTAAGTCCCGAAAACCAAGGTCAGTCCGGCAAGGATAAGCGGGAGGAAAAAGAGTGGCGCAGTACTGATGATCACCGTCCCAAGGATCGGGATTTTGGATTCCGAATATGTGACCGATCCCCCTTCTTTTGAGAAATACACGACTTTTCTTATCTCTGCACCTGTCAGCAGGCACCCAATCATATGAGATATTTCATGCAGGACAACTCCGGGCAGACGGATCGCATAATACAGTGTCCGGAACGGGACAACCTGTGCAAAGAGCCGGTCGAGTCCGGCCGATATCAGGATCACCATGACAGCAAGGACGATGAACTGGAAAAACCCTGATATGTCCATGGTGAAAAATCCGTACTAATGATAATTTTTAGATCGCAAAAATAGTGTGTTTTAAATCCGGCTATTCAAGGAAAGAGTCTGTACCTTCCACAGCACGCAATAAATCCGGTACATTGGTACCACATTGGAGAAAAACAGGAAAGTTAAACCGTACAGCACCCAGGAAAGCATTAACCCGCGCACTGGTAAAAATGGGATTATTCAGGGGGACAATCGCCCTTAAAGGTTTTTCAATGCCACAAGGTCTTTGACCCCGACAAGTTTCCAGACAAGTGACCGCTCCTCCTCCGCAATTGCCGCCGGGGCGTCCTCAGGTGAATGCCCGAGTGCTGCAAGGATATTGCAGGAAAGATCGCGCTCGACAATCAGGTCAACGAATTTTTCGCGTATCAGTTTCTTTTCAATTGAGTCATGGACTTCTTCCAGATATCCCTGCAGCGTGACAAACATATAGGAGGAAAGATCTTTTGAATACCGTTCAACTTCTACGGAAACATATGGGCTTTTCCGGAAATATTCCAGTTTTTTCCCATATTTTGTAGAGAGGAAATACAGAAAGGACCCATCGAAAACATAGAGAAATGGTGCAATATACGGGTACTTTTCACCCTGGAATGCGATCCGGCAGATATATCCCTTGTCAATCAGCCGGTCGTACTCTTTTTTTTCCATCCGAGGGATCTTAACAATCTCCATGAATATACACCATCTGATACGAACGGAAGATGATAAACCTTATCAAATATCGTTTGAATACAAGCAAAAAAATTAAGGGGACTTTTCAACAGGAAATCCGGCACGAACCCACGCCTGCATTCCACCCAGGACATTGGAAATGTCGTGGTACCGGTTCCTTGCAAGAATGCTCGCCGCGAGGCTCCCCTTGTATCCGGCATCGCAGCAGATCACAACGTGTTCATTTTTCGGGATTTCTGCCAGCCGTTGCGGCAGCTCCCCGACATATATATGGTGCGCCCCACGAATATGTCCCACAGAATTATAATTTTTTATATCACGGACATCAAGGATATAGGGTGTTTCTTTCTCCAGCCGTCCTTTAAGCTGCTGCACTGAACAAGTGTCAATCACAGCAATCTCCTGTGCCCCCCTGGACCATGCAGGAAAACCTCCCGCAAGGTAACCGGTGATATTGTCATATCCAAGCCTTCCGAAGTGCCGGAAGACCATGTCAAGCCCAACATTGAAATCATCTACAAGAATGATCGGTTTTTCATATGAAAGGAACCATCCGGCAAATGCCGGGATGCCTTCCCTCCAGATCGATAAACTGTCTCTGATATACCCCCCGGAAAAAGAGGTAGGTGACCTGATATCAACTATCTGTGCGCCTGATTTCATCAGATCGTGGACCTGTGAAATTCCCAACGGCCGGGAATGGGAAACATCTCCGGTGGCGTGTCCTTCGCCCAGGTTATACTTTTCCATGTGACGGAAGTACGGGGGAACATATGGGGATTCAGTAACCCGCTGCCGGATAAATGCTTCCCTGCCCATTTTGATCTGCCGGTTGGTCCTCCGCTCATAGCCAACAGTCGTAAATAAATGATCGGTAATCTCCCCCCCACAGACTGAACCGGCACCATGCGCTGGACAGATGATAACTCCGTCCCCAAGTGCGAGGATCTTGTTGTTAATGGAATCAAAAATTTTAGCAGCCATCTCTGCATTCCGGTCTTTTCCAAAAAAATCAGTCCGGGCAATATCTCCGGAAAAGATAGTGTCGCCGGAAAAGATCATGTATGGATCAGGAGACACAGCAAGGTCTCGTAATACAAGCGAGATGCTCTCCTCAGTATGGCCGGGGGTTTCGAGCACCGCAATCTCAAGAGATCCAAACCTGAACCGGTCCCCTTCCTTGACCGGGACGCCATAAGCAAACGGGAGTTGTCTTCCATGATAGATCCCGGCACCGCACCGCGCTGCAAGGTCCCTTGAACCGACAAAATAGTCCTCGTTGCGATGAGTTTCAAAGATATGGGTGATTACGGTTTCTGACTGATCTGCAATATCGAGAAACACTTCATAATCTCGGCGGGGATCGATGACCGCGGCAACACCGCCCGAACCCACGATATACGAATTATGGGCAATCCCCTCAGAAACAATTGTACGAAACAGCATCGATAGATCCCGTATCGGGAATAAACACTGCCGCTGTATAAAGGTTATGAACCCTGTGGTTTTATTCACCGCGCAACAGGATTGACCTGATTGCGGGATTTGATTTGTGATCCTGTATAATAGTGCAGAGACGGGAAAGGCTCACCGGCCGGTACCCGATCACTTCAGCACTTACATTGATCCTTCGTTTTTCAAAATTGACAAACGGGTATTCTGCAAGATTATTATTATGGTGGTGGCCGTGAATCACCCATCCTGAGAAAGACCCCGCTACATCGTCAGGATTATGAATCAATAAAAAGGGGATATCCAGATGCACCAGTGTCCGAAAGAGATATGCATGATTATTTTTCCCATCATGGTTTCCTTCAATCAGTGTTATGTCGCCATTCAGTCGCTCGAGGTATTCTGACGGGCTTTTTGCATATTCGCCGTAACAGAGGTCGCCGATATGGAAAATCCGGTCAACAGGTTTAACCATGCAGTTCCAGTTTTTGATCAGCATCTGGTCCATGTCGTCCACGGCATCGTGGGGAAACGGGCGGGCGCAGTACCTGATGATATTTGAATGGCCAAAGTGGAGGTCACTGATCACAAAAATATCCGGATCCTTGCTATACCTCGGGCGGGTCAGCTCAAGACCGCTTTTTTTCCGGTGCTCCTGGAGCGTCTGCTTCCAGGTTCGGTTACCATACGGGTCGTCCGGGAAAAACCAGCGGTGCTGGATGAGGTCGTATTCAGCAAGGATGTTCCCACCGCGAACCACCGTAATACGCAGACCCTCTTCATCATACAAGGGGGCATTTACAGGCACTTCTGTAAAATCCTCATTTGAGACTCCCTGCCGGATGAGCTGATGTCTGAAAAGCCCGGGTGATTTTTCTGAAGGGGGGAAAACGAGGGACGAAGTATTTTCCAGGTATTCGAATATCTCTGCAGCCCGTTGCCGGTCAAGCCTGTTTGCGATCGTCACATGGAACCATTTCTGGCCAGGATCCTGATCCCAGGTGTTCAGCGTATCTGCAAGATTCCTGACCGATCGTGCAACAGCTTCGGTGAGATCTTCAAGCGGGGGGGTGGGGGTAACCTTATAGGCGATAACTGCACCGTTGAGCCCCTGGTTTGTGTCATATCCATGCACCAGGAACGGAATAGCGCCAAAGGGTTTTGCTGCAGATTCAACCGCCCCTAACAGATCCTGTACAGAAAACCTGTCTTTTAACGTGAAAGGGCCAAAAAGTGTGATATGGGGGTGTTTCTCTGCAAATTCCTCAATGGAAAATTTCCTGATGATCTTCGCTGTGATCCGTTTAACCCTCCATTTTGTCCTTCCCAGCCGGATCTCGATTAAGAACATATTATCCGGAAATGTTATCCCCATGACCACAATCCGGTTTCAGTATTTTTCCCGAACATGGTTAAACCTTCTGACGTGATTTTATTCCTGCACAGGCAGGAGATTTTAATCGCAGGATACAATCACAGATTCGGCATAATTTCCGGACCTGCAAAAAAACCCAGTCATTGTTAGTGTCGGCATGAAATTTTTATCAGGTTGTTTCATCACGGGCGCTGCAACGGATTTACGGATTTGCACACAGACAGTTTTTTTAGATATTCTAATAAAAATAAATAAAATCTGTCGAAATTTGTGTGATATTACAGATTTAACAGAAACTTAATGAAAAAAGAGGATGCAATAAATATCATGTTTGTTCCGACAAGGATCTTCTTCACCAAAGGTGTGGGAATCCACAAGGACCGTCTCGCTTCATTTGAACTTGCGCTGCGAAAAGCGGGAATCGAACGTTGTAATCTGGTCTATGTTTCAAGTATCTTTCCCCCGAAATGCAAACAAATATCAACTGCACAGGGTTTACAGGAACTAAAATCCGGCGGGATTACGTATTGCGTCATGGCCCGGAACGAGACCAATGAACCCAACCGGCTGGTATCCGCGGCAATTGGCCTCGCCCTCCCAAAGGACGTAGCGGAGTACGGGTATCTTTCGGAACACCATGCATTTGGTGAGACCAAGGAAAAGACCGGTGAATACGCAGAAGACCTTGCTGCAACGATGCTTGCAACAACCTTAGGCATCGAGTTCGACATCAATGCCGCATGGTCTGATCGTGAACAGACCTATAAGGCAAGCGGGAAGATCATCAAGACACAGCACACCTGCCAGTCCGCTGAAGGAGACAAGAACGGGCACTGGACAACGGTTATTGCTGTTGCTGTATTTTTATAAATAATTTTTTTTTTAGTCTGATCAGGTTTAAAAATAAAAAAAATTACAATTTCTCCGCCAGTATAATCAACTTATCAGCAAGCTCCTGGACCGCAATTCTTGCCGGGCTGCTTGAGGGAATCTTTGAAACCGGAGTTGCAGCAAGGTCAGCCCTTTCCACTTCAGGATCTTCAGGGATGACTGCGATAAGATTTTTATCCCCATAATCGACCGGTGCTGAAACTGATTTGTAACGGTTGAAGACAACATGTATCCGTCCGGGGGCAAGTCCAAGCGACGTAGCGATATTTTTAATACGGGAGACCGTTCGTAAACCCCGCGCCCCGGGATCGGTGACAATAAGAAGTGCGTCGGGATTCCCGACTGTTCCCCTGCTGATGTGCTCCATTCCTGCCTCAGTATCGATTACAACGAACCGGTACTGGCGCCCGAGCTGCTGCATACATTCCGACAGCAAATCATTTGCAAAACAGTAACACCCGGTACCTTCCGGGCGGCCCATCGCAATGAGGTCAAAACCGTCTGATTCGACAAGTGCCTGGCGGAACCGGTATCTTATATACTCATGACGGGACATCCCATGAGGAATGTTCTTTGTGAATGCTTCCTCCCGCATGCTCCCCAGTGTTTCATGCACCTCGAGTCCCAGCGCTTCGTGGAGGTTTGCATTCGGATCTGCATCGACTGCAAGGACCGGTCGCTTTCCTGACTCAAGCAAAGAACGGATCAAAAGTGAACTGACGGTTGTCTTCCCGGTCCCGCCTTTGCCGGAGACCGCGACCGTGAACGATTGTTGTCCTATGGTTTCACATCCTGCCTCTTTTTATCCGGGATGATATTTCCCCTGCTGCCTGCATGATTGCCAGCGCCCCGCTACGGTCGGCAAACCGGATCCCGCAACTGGGGGTAACAATCGACTGCCGGTCAAACAGGGACACGGGTATACGGGTACAGAGTTCTGCCCGTATCGTCAGATACCTTGCATACAGGGAATCGACAGTCTCATTTGAGAACAACCGGAAATCGGCAGGGACTATGCCCCATGCAATGACCCCCCCGCGCTCCATGTATCCTGCAATAGTATCGCCAAAAAGTAAGAACTCTTTGGCTGTGGCAAATGCATCGATTGAAATGACGGAGGGTTTTAAGTCAATGACAAATTCCCAATCGGTATTGGAACAGCAGTGGATTCCCAGTCCTCCCTGAACCAGTGAAGCAATGTCCTGCCAGCCTGATCGGACAGTTTCCGGATCAATTGGCACGACAGAAGAACCAAGCGATGCGAGATACGGCTCGTTGAGCACGACCAGTGTTTCCTTCACACCGGTCTTTTTTTGCATCTCCACTTCACACCAGCGGGATCGGAGCGCGAGCAGCTTTGCGACCATATCGGCGAGTTGTGCATCATAATAGATCGGGCGTTTACCGGTATCAACCACCTGCATGCCAAATGTAACCGGTCCTGTCACCTGACACTTAAGTATAGGAAAAGAAGACAGATCATGATCCATCATCTCTGTAAAACCCGAACCAAATTCATAGTGCAGCCCATAGGGTTCGAAGTTTGTTTCCAGATAATCGGAATATATTTTTTCCGTTGATTCAAGGGTACCTGCCGTGCTGTCATAGATGAGCCTATTCTCCCGTATCATACGCCCTGGCAGTTGCTCGGAGTCGGTATAAACGATGGTTTCCTTTTGCCCACGTTCAGGCAGGGTCGGGACATATGGGAATTCGGGGAATATGGAAAGGACATCGGCACATGCCTGTTTTGGATCGGTATGGGGCAGAGCCCCGACACCCGTGGCACGGGACTGAGGGGGGGAGATCATCTTTGCCATGAGTTACCCCCGGTGTAACCTGCAGGCATCGAGCATTTTCTGCACCTCAGGAAAGAGCGAAAGATCGGTGTGCGGCAAAAATGCACTGGAGGTATACTCATCCATGAACGCAGGTTCTGCATTCAGCTCGATATAGGCGATCCTTGTGGCAATGTCATCGAGTGTCTTTCGTTTCCGACGGTTTATCAGGGCAATATTTGCTCCTGTAACTGCGCCGTTGCCAATATTTTTGATCTGGGTGATTGGAATTTCAGGGATCAGCCCGATTGTAGTAGCGTTCTTTTTGTTCAGGTAGTTACCAAATGCCCCGGCAAAGTAGATGGTGTTAATGTCCTGCCGCGATATTCCTGCCTCCTTCATCAGCGTCACACATGCGGCATGCACAGATGCCTTGCTCATAATCAAATTCTTTATATCATTTTCATTCAGCACAATATCCTTTCCAATATCAGTTTCTTCCGCCCGAACGACTACAAACTCCGGAAAATGTACCCCTTCCCGGATCCGTAAATTATTAAAACTGGTATTGATCCGCCCGTTACGGTCAATAACACAGGTCGAGAGCAGCTCTGCAAGGAGATCGATCAGTCCCGAACCGGTCAGACCCCTTGGCTTGATCCCGTTAATGGTGCTGTATATCGGGTCAAGCGTTGCAGGATCTATCACGATCATATCGATAGCACCGGGATTTGCCCGCATTCCAAAGAGGACTTCACCCCCTTCAAGTGCCGGTCCGGCAGCACCAGCGCAGGAAAACATCCACTCGCGGTTTCCCAGTACAACTTCGAAGTTTGTACCGATATCAATAAGGAGTGAAATATCTTCTTTTTCAGCCATACCGCAGGCAAGGATGTCGGCAATGATATCTCCTCCAATGAAATCGCTTACTGCGGGAAATGCAAAGAGCCCGCCATTCCTGTTGCAGGCAATTCCGATCCTGTCGGAAGCCACTGAGAGTGCCCGGCGGACAACCGGAACATATGGCTCAGCAATCATATATGCCGGATCAATCCCAAGCAGAATATGCGTCATCACCGTATTTCCTGCCACAACCACCTCATAAATATCCTCACGGTCGATTCCTGCACTGTTTGCGGCGGTGGTGAGTGCCGTATTGATGCTGTCTGCAGCAAGTGACTGAAGTTTTGTAAGGCCGTTCTTCTTTGCAAAATTCACACGGGCAAGGATATCTTCCCCACAACTGATCTGTTTGTTGTAATTAGAGGCAACGGCGTTCATTTTACCGGTAACAAGATCCCAGATGTATACAACAACGGTGGTGGATCCAAGATCTACTGCAGCGCCGTAGAGCCGCTTTGATGTGTCATTTTCCTGAAGATCGACCAGACGGTATCCTCCGGGAACAAGTGCAATGGTGCATGTCACTTTCCAGTCAGAATGACGCAGGACATAAGGTATCTCCCGAAGGACTTCGAGTGGCGCATATATTTTTTCTGCAATGGGGCCGCCGCTTTTCTGGATTCCCCACAGGAGCCGAGAGAGATCCGGAGAGGGGTCAGAAAGCGTCGGGGGCTGGAGTCTGACATAATATTTCCTGACGGAAGGGTACAACTCAATCCCAGTCTCCTGGCCTTCGATGAGTATTTTCTGTTCCTGGATCAGCGTACTGTCCGGGACAATGACCTGGATATCACCCTGAACGGTAGCCTGGCAGGCAAGACAGGCGCCTTCTATGAGTTCCTCTGAAGTAAAAAACTTCGAATTCTTCTGCGGGTCGAATTCGATCCTGCCGGATTGAACATAAACAACGCATTTTCCGCATTTTCCCTGTCCGCCACAGACTACATTGATATTCATGCCGCTGCGCTGGGCGGCATCAAGGATGGTGGTTCCACGGGGCACCTCGATCTTGCGGTAGCCTGGTAGAAAAGTTACGGTGAACATTTATTATTTCCACTCCTCAAGCAGGTATTGACCTATATCTGCCGCATCCCTTGGCCCGACCAGCACTTTCCACCCTGTCATCTCCTCAATCCTGCCGGAAAGCGGTGCTGCATACCCGGGAATAATTAACTTTTTGTGGGAAACTTCGTTTTCCACCCCGAATTTAATTAACGAGTCATGAATAAGGGTTTCGCTTAGTTTGCCTGCGGCAACAGATGTCAGAACCGATAATCCCTCTGTATCGACTATCAGCATAAAGCAGGGAATTCGGGTTGATTCAAGGTAACCCTGCAGGGTAAAAAAGGTCAGCGAAAAGTTCACCGTCATAAGCACAGGCGCATCTTTTCCGGGATTGCCTACACGGTATAATCCGGGGTTCATCTGTATCGGTTTCTGGGGATCGGTATAGATATTCTGGCGCAGTGTAAGTGCCGCCAGTGTCGAAGCCGCCGACAAAGGCAGGGTGACAATGACGGATGCATATTTTACAATTCCAAGGGCAATTGCAGCATCCTGCATATCAACACATGTTGCATCGAGAAATACCGGGTAGCCAAGATCCGGTACCGCTCTCGTTATGGAAAGCTGCCGTAAAGCTGTAGATGCAAAGATAAATTCGCCAAGGGACCGGGGGGATGGGTCCAGTACAATGTCCTGCACACCCTCTGCTGAACATGCTTGAACCAGCTGTTCTACTTGTTCGAGACCGGCGGCTTTTATTGCGAGAGGGCAGCCATGATGTTTTGCAAGGGCACACATATCTTTGAAATTCTCTTTTGTTGCTGCATGTATCATGGGTCGGTAGGTGCCGCAATGGACGAGCGCAGCAGAAAGCGCATCAACATTATCAGACATGAGCACAAGTGGAAGATCAGCAATACTCTCCACCGTGGTAACTGCAACTGATAACTTTTCCTTTGTCCCACTGGTATTTTCAATGGCAATGCCATTACACCGGAGCTCCGAACCGACCCGGGTATATACCTCGTCCCTGACTTTTTTTGTCACTGCTGTGATCTCTTCCGTTGTCTGTGTATCAGTCACTTTGAAGAGAATTCCTGGCGGGTGGTAGAATGTCTTCTCGTGCCGGTAGAGCACGAACTCCTCGCCGACAGGAAACGACCGCTCCCCTATGCCAATCCTGACGAGCCGTATAGGAGGCCGCGTACTGGCGCCGAGCACAGATCTCGCATTATCATCAAGGTACGGACACAGCTCAACATCTGCTTTTCCACCTGCAAGTTTCATGGCAAAGGTAAGGCATGTGGGATCCCCGCACTCCTTACAGTTCTTTTTTGGGAGGAGTTTGTAGATGTCAAGTGCCTTAAGTGCCATATCAGGTCCCCCCCAATTGACCTGCACTGTTTTTCAAACCGGCAAATGCTTTCTTTAGCATGCCAACTGTTTTTGGATGGCGGACACAGATAATCTCCGCCCCGGCAACCGCTGCCGCAAGTCCGGTATAGAACTCCCAGGCAATAGCCATTTCATTCTGATGTGCAGGGTCTGCCTCCCTCACTTCCTTTATAGTCAGTGAATCGATTGCTGAAGAGATCATAGGCATCGACAGGTCCAGGTCTCCTTTGAGTGCTGAGAAACGGATCCGTTCCATCGCAGAGTACGAGTATTCAAACCCGTATCCGAGGGCCCCGGTATACGGGTCAATCATGATATGGTCCCGCTTCACACCGATCTCCCGCAGCAGAATGTTGAGCTGTTTTGCGAGGTTGATATCGATGGGCGATTGTGCAATGACCGAATGGTTGTAGGCAAGAGCCGCAGCAGCAATACTCCGGTACCTTCCTGCTTCTGCAGTTCCAAGCAGCAACCTCTCTCCCTCCCCCACCTCACCACATTTCTGGAATACCTCACTATCGATCCCCGGCTCGTTGCTCCCTTCAATGATTAGGGGGAGTCTGGTTGCAGACAATACCGCTTCGACAGTTTTTCCTACCAGAGAAATATTCGAAAAATTCTTTTGCCTTGTACTGGTAAGATAGAGGCGTACCAGATCAGAACCATATATGGATTCTGCAGTTTTTGCCCATGCGATGGTATCGTCAACAAGATCGCCACAGTATTCCAAAATAATCTGCGGCCAGTAATGCGGGTCGTCGCATATCTCGAGAGCTACGAGCGGGGAGAAAGAGACCGGTGCATGGTCAAGGAATGGCAGGGTAGTTCCCCCGCCGATACAATAGGAAATCTTCCTTGTCCCGCCATCTGCAGGTGTGGCACCGAGGGTTACGCTGCCGATTGCACCCGTCCAGTCAAAACGGATATCAAAGTCCATCGGGTAACCTCACACCAGCTGTTTCATGGTCAGGGCCGGATGCCTGACACGCTCCAAAAAGGCGGTGAGATCTTCTATGGTGGTAGCCTTTGTCTCATCGGCGATCTTTATAAAGAGATCAGGACAGCCCTGCCCGATGAGTTTTTTTTGCAGCCGTTCCTTAAGTTCGTCTTTGAGCTGCAAAGGCATCCATACGAGGCGTCCGATACCGCCATCCCCCTGGAGGAACCTGTCCGAGAGGATAAAATTCTTGGAAATGCCCGCAAATCCCGGGGTCTGGGCTCCGCCCCCGATAGTCCCGGCAAGCGTGGAAAATGTCATTCCTGATGGTGTGACTCCTTTGAATTCCCGGTTCACGACCATAATTCCGTTTGCTTCCGGAAGCATGAGGGCAATGCATTCAAAACACCCGCAACAGGTCATAGGGTACTCCATGACACTGTATAGTGAACAACGGTCGATTTCACCATGACTGGCCTTTTTTACAAACCTGTTGACACCGTCAAACTCCCCGTTCCGGGCATTGAGAAGTACACCTTTTTCGACCGGCTGGTTTGCACCGGCCGGAGAGATTTCGTACGCAATCTTCCCGTCAAGCCAGCTGATAGCCCCGCAGAGAGCCGGTCGTTCAGGGGTGATCACGCACACGTGGTTTGGGGCAAAGGTCTGGCAGAGCGTACAGGAATAATATGTATCTACGTCCTCATCGCGCATTCCCCGAATCCTGGCATCGCGTTCTTCATAAACAGTGTCTGCTTCCTTTTTTGCTGCAAGCACTTTATTCTCATCGGTGATCAGTGTGACTGCAACGGCATCGAGCAGCTGGGGGAAGTCCATCCGGAACTTGCCTGCAAGAAGTTTACCGAGATGCATGATCTTCACTCCCTTTGCAACTGCCTCTTTTGATATCCTCACCCAGATAAGATCGCGCTGGGCGACATGCCATGATCCCTCACCATAATTGACAAAGTTATGGATCCGTCGCTCGAGCACCGGTTCATACTCTTTTTTCATGGATTTACCGGAGACTTCAATGATAATGCCAAGCGGGTTTGCAGATCCTTCCTTCATCTCTTCAATCTCTGGACCAAGAACGGTAACCTGCCCATCTTGTATATCCCCGGGATTCCGCATTTTTAAGAGTTCAAATGCCGGAGACCTGCCACCGCCAAATTCCACATACATCTCCTCTTTTCTTATGCTCTTGCCTTCAAATGCGGGAGAACATCCCATAGGGATCGGGATTGCAGTCACCGTCACCCTGATGCCTTTTGCATCCATACCTCGCTGGACGGCAAGTTCCGGTTGTGCGTCAACCCATCCTTCTAGGGTATATCCTCCAAGTGATATGATAGGAAAACCGAGCACCCTCATTGCGTCAACAAGTGCAACATCTTCATCTGAGAGACCGGGGAAAACGATCACAATCGCCTTTGCACGCTCGGCAGCATATTTCAGGAGCCGCGCAGTATCCCCGGGCGTGACACCGCCAAACATCAAAGCAACCCGCGACACAATATCAACAAAGTGCACTCCGTGCAGATTAGTAGACCCAAGCGGGATGAGCCGGTATTCAAGCCCGAGCTTCACTCCCGCGATGAGGAGTTCAGGAACGACTCCTCCGGCAAGGAATGTGAGCATATATTTTTCCTGCAATTCCCTGCAGATGCCAGAAGCGGTGCCTGCATTCACCGGCTTTCCGATTAAGAGAGCAAGTCCGAGTATACTACCGTCCACAAGCGAATAGCCAAGTTTGCGCAGCACGGTGTCGCCTATGAAACCGGTATAGGGGGATGGTTCTTTCCCTTCACGCCCGGTTTTTTCTGAGAGGAGACATTCAGCGGCAATGATTGGGTTGTATGAAGTCCGTACGTATGCATCAAGTGCGGATGCGCGGTCCCTCACGTCAATTCCTGTGAGTGCAAACGAAACCGGCAGGTGGTATGCGGTCTCATCGGACACTTGGAGAACCGATATCGACTGCATCTGTTTTCTTAATAATTCCTTACCATTCGCTACTGTGTTTTTTACTTCGGTCATTATCACTCACCCTCTGATCTCATCGTTGCCCTGTGCATCACATATAGTTTCGGTACGGGACCCATCCGGCTTTATGCAAGAGAAATATCTTTGGAATTGGAAAAGAACAAAAATATTTATCCTGTTTAAATGATATTCTTTATAACGAGAGGCTGAACAATGAGAATATTTGAGAATAAAACCTGTTTTCTCGCAATCGTCCTGCTCTGTGCTGTGATATGTATTGCTCTTCCTGTGACGGCAGCAGATGGAATTTTGACTATCACGCTTCGTGGATCAGGCGGATATAACCTGGGAGATACCATTATTTTTGACGGGATTAACACGGCTGGAAACACCACTTTGATTAAAATCACCGGACCCGGGTTACCCTCCGAAGGCGTCCCACCATATGATCTTTCGGGCACATCTGGAACAGGTAATATCGTGAGCGTAACTCCTGGAGGCAAATGGACATTCCGTTGGGACTCCCCGAAAAACTCCATGAAATTACAATCCGCAAAATACACCATTATTGCATCTGACAATGCATTCCCGGAAAAGACTTCTTCAACAAGCATATTCCTTAAAAAACCAGAATTTTTTATTATGGTGAAGCCGTCTTCTGCCCGTGCCGGGGATTATGTAGAGATCACAGGAATTGCGGAAAGCGGTGTCGATTATATCAAATTTAATGTGTCTGATGATGCATCCGGTAAAGTGGTTCACACATATCTGGCGCCAGTAAGCGGTACCGGTTCCTTCCAGTATGGATTCCATGTGGACATGAACCCCGGACAGTACAACATTGTTGGTACGAACCCCTCCATGGGAAATAACCTTGCTGCGGTCCTCACCGTAATTGAACCGCAGGCAACCGGAAATCCCGCTGACTCGAACGTCACCGTGCAGCCCACAAGTCTGACTACCCTGGTTCAAACCCAAGCAGATGAGACCACTACGGTCACTACAAACATGGAGGGCACACTATCCAAGACCGGTATCGCACCAGTTACAATCATTCTCGCTCTCTGTGTCTTTGGTGCGGTTATGATCCTACGATCAGATATCAGAAAGAATTGATCACGGTCGATTCTCTCCTTTTTTACATCTTTCATTCCAAAGTATTCAACATAAGATATATCGGAATTCTGGAACATATGATATACCGGCACCTGATATGAAAAAATTGAAAAAAATTTCATTTATTGCTCGTATGCCTGACATACCAGGTGCTCTGCACCGGGCAGCAGCAATATGTCGGAAATATGGTTCAAACATCAACCGTCTCCAGTATGACAGGAGGATCGATCCTGCTACTGTTTTTTTTGAAGTAACTACCGATACAGGATCTTTTAAAAAAATTACTGAAGAACTTGGGCGAATCGGGTATCTCCAGACGTCGATAAAACCGGTCAGTTTTTTAAAATTTTACGCATATCTCCCACATCGTTCCGGATCACTTGACGAATTTCTTGGATATACCACAAACGCGGGTGCCAATATTGCCCTTATTGATTTTGATGATACCGGGCGTCATCCTGAACGGTTAACGGTAAGCCTGAATGTCGAACAGAGTGATGAAGTAGACCAGCTTATGGATAATCTGAAATCCCGCTATCGTCTTGAGATCCTTGATTATGACAATAGCGGCAGGCAGCTGGATGATACAATTTTTTATGTAAAATTTGCTCAGAATATCCGCAACCTTATCGGTGAGGCAGAGGACTCATTCCTGCTCTCATTCCTTGCTGATACCAATCATATCGCGCAGGAACTGACAGGCAGAGGCAATGATCCAAAGAAAGTGTTTGGGAGTGTTCTTGCAACCGGACAGACCCTGCATGCAACTACAGGTGTCTGTTTCTATGCGGATGTGCAGCAATTTTGCATTACCCCTGATGTTAACCTCTTGTGCTTCCAGATGCCGTGCGGCGGTAATATTTTTGTTTTTTCAGCGGCAGACGAACTCGTCATGGTGGATACCGGCTACGGGATTTACTATCCTGATGTAACCCGCATGTTTACTTATTATGGTCTGAATGATGGGCGACCCCTCTCGCGGATAATAGTTACCCACGCTGATGCAGACCACTGTGGCGCCAGCGGTTATTTCAAAGTCCCGGTGTATCTCCACTCTGCAACAATTGAGATTATCCGACAGAACAACCGCGCTTACGGTTCGCGCAGCGAGAGGTCTATCCTCGAGGCATTTTACACCAACATGATCAACGTGTTCTCGAAGTTTACGTCACCTGTCAATATCCATCCTTTTCATCTGCCAGAAAAATCCGTTCGGGGGATATTTCCCATTCTTGAAACCCTGCGAATCGGGGATCTCGATCTTGAGGTTCTTGAAAGTCCTGGTGGACATCTCTGCGGGCAAATCTACCTATATTCAAAAGAGCAGGGTTTGCTGCTTGCTGCTGACTCCATCATCAACTTTGCCAGCCTGACACCTGAGCGTTCTGCATATAACGCGCTTGCAAATTTTCTTGTCACATCAGTGAATGTGGACAGTGAACTTGCACGAACGGAGCGCAAAGAGCTCTTTGACCTTATCTCCGCAACCGATGCCGCGCTCAGGCCACAGAAAAAGCGCTGCATTGTCTGCGGTGGGCACGGTGCTGTCTCTGTTTATAATGAGGGAAAGATGGTGACTTACGGCGAGGTGGAACACTACGGGGCGGTTGTGCCGGAAACCTAATGCAAAGCTGTAATACATGGGGTGCCGGAACTGCGATTACAGCCGGAAAATTTTTGAGATTGAAAATTAATACGGCCGGTTTTTTCTTCATTGTGAAAATTTTTTAACCGGTATTTTTTTACCATGCAAGCGATATCTGGCAAGCTGCCGGCACATAATTATAGATTATGCAGATTATTCGTGAATCTCATACATCATAGTTCGTTACAATAATTTCCCTGGTTCCAATTCGCCGTTCGCCATTACAATTAATAAATCGTTTTGCATCAACAGTTCCAATGGTAAATCCGACAAAAAGATCCTCAATTTCTGAAACTTTTGAATTGCTTAACATCAACTGGACGCCTTTTTTTGAGAGCTTTTTGAAAACAGCTGTAAGACGTTTTTGGTCATCAAACGTAAAACCATTCGAATTGTAATCGGTAAAATTTGCGGTTTTAGATATTGGGTGGTAGGGTGGATCGAAATATATAAAATCGCCTTTTTTTGCTGATTTAACTGCCTGTTCAAAATCAATGTTTAAAATTGTTACATTTTTTAGCATATGACTGAATTTAAAAATAGAATGCTCAGTTGGCAGGCTCCTTTTTTCATAACGGCCGAACGGCACATTGAACTTTCCCTTACTGTTCACTCTCCAGAGCCCGTTGTATCCATGTTTGTTAAGATAAATAAAAAGTGCCGCCCTCCTTACGTTATTTCCCGGGAGCCCGGTTAGCATGTTAAATTCATTTTTCAGATTTCTGAATGCTTCTTCACTATTTTCGAATTCTTTGTGCGACAAAGCATCAATTAATTTTTCTGGATCTTTTTTAACGACGTTATAGAGATTTATCAATTCACTGTTCAGATCGGAAATGACGGCCTTGGAAATTTTCTTTTCGTTTTGGAGGTTGGCCAATAATGCCCCCCCACCAACAAATGGCTCGTAATAGGTGTTCCAGCTATCAGGAAGACGTTTGCCAATCTCACAAAGCAGTTGACGCTTACCACCGGCCCATTTGACAAACGGTCTTAACACAGTAAGAAAATTCCCCCCTCTTTGAATAAAATCTTCCCTATCGATCATTAGTTCCAGATTCCGGGTCAATAAATGAAAGTCATCATTTTTTGCGAAATTCTCATTTACTTATGCGATGATATGCTTTCATAAGGAGGAGTATGGCAGACAACAGGGTTCAGGAAATGATGTTGCTGATGGCATCGAAGATCCGCGCGATCTCAAAGACAATATCTGATGAGCGGGTGGAACAATTCCTTGCTGAACTGCTCCATGCGCAACGGATCTATGTAATAGGAGCGGGAAGGTCAGGGCTTGTGGCTAAAGCGTTTGCAATGCGGCTCATGCACCTGGGTTTACAAGCGTTTGTTGTCGGGGAAACGATCACCCCTGCTCTGAGCAGGAATGATGTGATGGTCGTGTTCTCCGGTTCCGGTAAAACAAAGACCGTGGCAGATCTTGCGGAGACAGCCAAGGAGATCGGGGCGCATATCTGCCTAATTACTTCGAATCCCGATTCACGGATCGGAAAAATTGCCGATTGTATCGTGATCATCGAACACCACCGTGATGAGGTGGATGATGATGCTGTTGAATTCGAGATCCGGCAGATGCTGGGCGAACATAAATCGTTTGCTCCTTTGGGGACGCTCTTTGAAACGGTATCGGTAATATTTGCTGATGCGGTCATCTCCCGTCTCATGGAAATTACAAAGACCGATGAGAACACACTGAAGGGACGGCATACCAATATTGAGTGAAAGAGGGGGAAACATGCAGGAACGATTTGCAGAACGTGTCCGGGGAATCGAAATTTCAGGGATCCGCCGGATCTTTGAGGCGGCAGGCCCGGATTCGATAAACCTGGGACTCGGCCAACCTGATTTCGACACGCCGCAGCACATCAAGGACGCAGCGATTCGGGCAATACAGGAGGGTAAAACCGGTTACACGACCAACAATGGTATCCCGGAACTCCGTGCCGCGATCTGTGATAAATTTAAAAAAGAGAACGGGCTTGCCTACCAGCCGGACCAGTTGATTGTAACCGCTGGCGCAAGTGAAGCACTGCATATTATAATGCAGGCTCTTGTGGATGAGGGTGACCGCATTCTCTGCGGTGATCCGGGGTTTGTGTCATATGCCGCGCTAGCGACTATGGCCGGCGGCCGCCCTGTCAGCGTCCCGCTTGATCCTACGCTGCATGTCGATATAGAAGCCGCAAAAACCCTGATGGATGGTGCCCGGATGTTTGTCCTCAATTCCCCGGGAAACCCGACCGGCGCAGTTGAGAGCAAGGAGTCGATCAAGGCAATCGTCGAGTATGCCAACGATCGCGGGGTAACCGTAGTTTCCGATGAAGTCTATGAGCACTTTATCTACGGGAAAAAACACTGGAGTGCTGCGCAATTCGGTGAGGATGTTATCACAGTCAATGCGACAAGCAAGACGTATGCAATGACGGGTTGGAGGTTAGGCTACCTGGCCGCTCCTCAGAACGTAGTTGGACAATGCCTGAAAGTGCACCAGTATTGCCAGGCATGCGCCACTTCCATCTCCCAGTATGCCGCTGTTGCTGCATATACCGGTGACCAGAGGCTTGTTAGTGTAATGCGCGATGAGTACCGGGCACGCCGGGATCTTCTCTGCAAGGCACTAAATAGGATGGGTTTTGAATTCCCGGAACCTGAAGGTGCGTTCTACACGTTCGTCCCGATGAAACCGGCACTCGCACAAAGAATCATCGAAAGTGGCGTCATTATCGTTCCGGGTTCTGCATTTGGCATGAATGCACCGGAGTATGCACGCCTGAGCTATGCAGCGTCCCGGGAAAACCTGAACCGTGCTATTGATAGGATACGACAGGCAATTGGTGAATGATATGACCAGGGAATTATTAAAAAAACTCTCCAATGCCCACGGGGTTTCCGGCAGTGAGGGAAGCGTTATTTCTGTTATAAAAAAGGAGCTCAAAGGGCACGTTGACGAGATGACTCAGGACTCGATGGGAAACCTCATCGCAGTAAAAAAAGGCAACAAATTCAAAGTTATGATCGCTGCCCACATGGATGAGATCGGGCTGATGGTTAAATTTGTTGATGATAAGGGATTTATCCGGTTCGTGGCTCTTGGCGGTTGGTATGCCCCGACACTGTACAACCAGCGCGTTGTCCTGCATGGCACAAAAGGTAAGTGTTACGGTGTGATAGGGGGGAAACCCCCGCACATGATGGATGAGGACGAACGCAAGAAAGGGGTGAAGGTTGATGAGATGTTCATCGATGTGGGGGCTTGTAAGCGAGAGGACGTTGAAAAGCTTGGCATCGAAGTCGGCACCCCGGTAACCATCGACCGGGAATTTGCCGAACTCGCCAATGACCGGGTGACTGGCAAGGCATTTGACAACCGTGCGGGTGTTGCCCTGCTGATCAAAACCCTGCAGCAGGTTGATTCACCGTTCACCATTTTTGGTGTCTTCACCGTGCAGGAAGAGGTCGGCCTCAAAGGTGCGCGGACGAGCGCATATTCCCTGAATCCAGATTGTGCGATAGCGACCGATGTGACCATCCCCGGCGACCATATTGGTATTGACATGAAAGATGCACCGGTAGAAATGGGAAAAGGCCCGGTCGTTACGATTGTCGATTCCAGCGGGCGCGGGCTCATAGCTCACCGTGGTGTGGTAAAATGGTTAAAAGATGTTGCTGCCCGGCACTCCATTCCGGTCCAGATGGAAGTGGGTAGTGGCGGAACTACCGATGCTACCGCTATCCACCTTACCAAAGGAGGAATTCCAAGCACCACCATCAGCATACCTTCGCGTTATATCCATTCTCCGGTCGAGGTGCTTGATACAAAAGATATCGATGCCGGTATCGAGCTTCTGGTGCAGGCACTCAAGGTTAAGCCAGATCTTTCATGAATTTTTAAATTTTTAAAAAAAATTACGCCCCGGCCGGGACTTGAACCCGGGTCAAAAGATCCGCAATCTTCTAGGATGTCCACTACCCCACCGGGACACGAGACTGAAACTTATGGTTCCCTTATCGACCGTCTTGATAATCTGCAGGACGATTCCGCTGTATCGAGCGTTCGTAACCTGCACATCCCTTCGAAAAGGAAGTGCATAAATTCCATATTAACACTGTGCCAATTGGTAAAGAACATATCGCTAAAAACCGGATCCAATGTGGCCGTAGCTGACGGTGGAGCTGTTGACTGCGGCACTCATGGTCTTTTTAAAAACCGTTAATTGGGCGTAAAAAGCATAAAACAAGTTTAATCATGATATCAGTGAATTATTTAAAAATTTTTACCAAACAAGAAAAATCACAAATAATTACAAAAAAAGATTAATTTTACGTTACTTCTTCTTTGCCTTCTTTGCGGCTGGTTTCTTCGCTGCCTTCTTTGCGGCTGGTTTCTTCGCTGCTGCCATTACAAGTCCACCTCCTGCCACATTTCGTTATTTAACTCATTAATTTAATTATTTAAAATATTTGTGGTAAATTTAAGGCATGAATGCAATTCCGGTTCGTTTTAATTGTGCTAATGTGGGTATGCATCCCAATTTTCTGACATGATTTCTGACTTAGTACATTTCATCCAATCGGGATAAACAATTTAAATTGTATCCGCTAACGGAAGAATATATGAAAAAACCTTTTATTATCGGGGTTATTGGTGGAATTTTCGGACTGGCTGCTGCGCTTTTTATGATTGTCACCTCAACTTCCAATGAATTTACCCTGTCAGGTGTCCAGGCAGCGCTTTTTTCAAGCATGGGACTGATGGGGGCAGCAATAACGTCAAGTGAAACAAAGTTCGCCGGCTGGATGCTCATATCTTCGGCGGTATGGATCCTTATCACCACTCCCCTAGCGGGAACACTCTCGGTCATTTATCTCTATGCACCCGCAATAATCTGTCTGGGCGCCGCAGGTGCACTTGCTCTTCTCGAACAGGAACCTGATAATCAAACCCTGTAAGCTGTTTAATTGTTCGTTTAAAATCAGGAAGATTACTCGCATCAGTTTTTATTTTATCAATACATATAAATGGAGCAATGCGCCCGTCATATCCTGGCAGGATCCTGCTTCGCTGGTGCGATCACTGCCATGTCCCGGTTCTTGAAAAACAATGTTATTGCGAAAAGATGACACGAGCCGTGCCTGTAACACCACCTGGTGACGCACGTCCTGCGTTTGAAGCTGATATCCATCTAATCAATACCATTTACACTGATCATTTCGGGGCCCCTCTTGTTCCATCAGGCCATATTGTTCTTTTGAATAAAGTGCCGGATAAGGACCGGATGGAAGAAATCATTATCGGCGGCGGAATTGCAGGATCGATCCGTTACATCCCCAACGAACACCGGTGGGAGCCGATTCCCCGACCTGAGGCTGGTCTTCTTCTCATCCCAAAAAAACGTTTTGTTATAGTAGATGACGGGGCAGTAATGCCAATCCGTGACATGGGGGCAAGCGTCCTTGCACCAGGGCTTGTCACTATTGATGATGCAGTGGAATGTGGGGATGAAGTACTCATACTCGATAAACACAAAACCTGTATTGGGGCAGGAAGAGCCCGGGCCGATTCAGAATCGGCACGAACGATGAAACATGGCGTCATAATCAGGACCCGGAAAAATATTCTCTCGATAATTATTCCCGGAACCGCAACATGGGAAGATGCCGTCAGGGCAAATACAGCCGTTCTGGAGCGGGCCGAATCGGCAACAGTCGGATTTGTTCAGGATGTCGCTAGATCCACCGGTTTGCACAAGAATGTGTCATATTCGGGGGGAAAGGACAGCCTGGCCACATTCCTTGTTGTCACAAAAGCACTCGGGAAGACCCCGCTCCTTTTTGCCGATACCGGGATGGAGTTTCCGGAAACCTATGCGAATATCGATACAATTTCACAGCGTTACGATGTTGATGTAGTGAGAACGGATGGGCAGACCAAATTCTGGGAGATATTCAGCCATCGGGGTCCCCCTGCGGTCAATGCCCGGTGGTGCTGTAAAACCTGCAAACTTGATCCCATCCAGCACCTTATCCGTGAAAAGTGGGGAGAGTGCCTTTCATTTATCGGTCAGCGCAAATATGAGTCCATGCAACGAGCCCGGAGCAAACGCATCTGGAAAAATCCCAATGTCCCGGCACAGACCTGTGCTGCACCCATTCAAAACTGGACCGCGCTTCATGTGTGGCTTTACCTGATGCGCGAACATGCACCTCACAATATTCTATATGAACGCGGGTTGGACAGGATCGGTTGTTTCATGTGCCCGTCCAGCGATATGGCATTGATCCGGATGATTGAATCAAAATACCCTTCCTTATGGAGCAGTTGGCAGGAGCGCCTATGCCAGTGGCAGGAATCCCAGGGGCTTCAAAAGGATTGGGTTTTTGAAGGGAGATGGCGATTACAAGGAGGGAATCCAGTACTTGAAGAAGATAGTGATTGTTGACTATGGCCTCGGCAACATGCGCAGTGTCATCCGTGGACTGGAAAATGCTGGTGCAAAAGCAGTTATCACATCAGATCCTTTTGAGATCGCGAGTGCAGAAGCAATTGTACTGCCCGGAGTTGGAGCTTTCCATGAGGGGATGGACCAGCTGGGTTCGCTTAAGGAAACGGTTGTTGCCGCGGTGCGGGACATTCCCCTGCTTGGGATCTGTCTGGGCATGCAGATGCTCATGGATACGAGCGAGGAACATGGGGCGCACAGAGGACTTGGGTTGATCCCCGGGCATGTAAAAAAATTTCCATCAGTCCCGGGTATGAAAGTGCCTCATATGGGTTGGAACTCCATCTGCATCGAGAAACCGGACAATCCGCTTTTTGAGGGATTTGCATCAGAAGAATACGTGTATTTCGTTCATTCATATTACGCTGATACAACACCTGATTTTACGCTCACGTCCACAACATATATCTGCCCGTTTGCATCGTCAATATGCAAACACAATGCTTATGGGGTCCAGTTCCATCCGGAAAAAAGTGGTGAGATTGGATTAAAAATGCTTAAAAATTTTATAAATCTGATATAATTATCTTTTAAATCCGGATTGGATTTGTTTTCATGTATTTTAAGAAACTTTTAATTCCTGCGATTCGATGATAATGGCATGAAGAAGCTCGCGGTTCTTTTCATTGGAATTTGTCTGTTAATCATCGGAACTGCATCCGCATACGGATTATATATTAACTGTTCTGATAAGATTCAGGTAGGACAACCCCTTAAAGTATCCCTTGACAGCAACTTTCCTGCAGGGACAAGTTTCGACCTTGTCTTATACGAATCACAGTACACTGCCACGGAAATCAGCCGGCAGACCATAACAATTCAGGAGGATAAACAGACGCAGTACAAACTATTTGATACAACAGGATTGCGGGGCGGGAATTATAAGGTCGAGATCCAGTTCCATGGGCCCGATTCGTCACGCCTGAGTTCTGACTCAGTGATTGTCAAAATTTTAAAAATAGCCGACCGTTCCGGTGAGATTACCATAACCGCACCGATTACCCAGAATGTGGATGAAGCCCTGCGCATTGAGGGATCCATCCGCAAAGCCGGGAATAATGGTGTAGAGATTGAGGTACGGGGCCCTTCAGGCCCTGTTTTCGGCCCCCAGTGGATTGAGACCAAAAATGACCTGAAATCCGGGGATGGGCAGTTCGTAAGGACAATCCCTGTAGGAACGCGCGGCGATTACCTGGTCAATTTTCAGGATATAAACGGATTCATCGGTACAATCACATTCCACGTTGTCAGTACTTCTCCAACAACAGGTCTGGCAACAGTGAGTACACCTCTCACAACCAAATCGACCACAAGACCACCGGTAACTACGGTCGCGACGACCACAACAACACCAACAAAATCCCCGCTTTCACCATTACTCTCTCTGATCGCTATATCCCTGATAAGCGGGATCGTGATAACATCTCTCACGAATAAAAACAGATGACATCAAATAAAAAATTTTAACCTATTTTCTTTTCCGCCAGACATATACTTCATAGCAGAATAGTGCCGCTATAACAACAGCCCCACCGAGAAAAAATGCTCCGGGGGTGTTGAGTGCAAAAGGCTGGGAAGCGACAATCATATCAGAAGCTCCCTTTGCATAGGCAACTCCTACCGCCGGCGAAGGGGCACCGGATATAGTATTCATTCCTTCCGCTAACCTGCCGGTAGTACCTATGCCAGACTCAAGGATGATAACCACCAGCGATCCAAATGCCACAATCGCAAAAAGGGAAGTATATTTCAGGAGCAGCGACCGGATATTTGTCTGCCGTGGTGCAACGATAAGGAGCTGGTTGGTGAGCATGTATACCTTCACTTCGCGACCTTTTACACTATATTTTGTTGCGGCAACAGAGATGAGCCCGGCATCAAGGAGATTCTCGATATGATATTTGGCAGTGTTCATCGGAATGGAGAGGTGTTCTGAAATCTCGGTGGAGGTCTTCTGTCCGTCACCTATGTACTTCAGGATATCGCCTGCGGTCCTGCTTGCCATCGCCTTTGCAATCCTGGTAGCCTGCTCAGCGCCTGGTTCCAGGAGAACAACCTGATCAGCCATGGAGTGCTGCAATGATCCGTTCGCGCCCGACTTTCAATGCAAGGTCAAGCTGTGCGATATTTGGCCCGCCACCCTGCGCAACCGAGGGCTTTCCCCCGCCTTTTCCACCAAGGAGCTCGCATACCTGCCCGATGATCTCGCCTGCATTTACACGGTTGTCTCCTGAAGCTAGGACGACACGTGCAGTCTCACCGCTTCCGGCAAGCAGCGCCACCCCACCCTTTTCCGATACAGTGCCCGCTATTATTGCAAGTTCGCGCGCCGGGAGATCCAGGCGTTTGACCACAACTGATATTCCACCTATTGTCTCGGCGACCATGTCCTGAATTTCAAGCTCTACCAGCTGATTGCTCAACCTCTCGATCTCTTTTTTCTGGTCTTTCCATTCATTAAAAAACCGGGATACTGTCGCAGGGAGGTTCTCCTGCTGAACGGAGAGGATGTCAGATGAGGAACTGACAATCTGTTCAAGGGTCTGCATATAAAAGAGTGCCGCGATGCCTGCAGCAAACTCAATCCGTTCAATGCCGTCCTGTATGTGCTCTACGCGGATGATCTTTATCATACCGACTTCGCCGGTATTCCGGCAATGTGTACCGGCGCACGCTTCAATATCCCCTGCTACCTTTACCACCCGTATTTCCCGGCCGGGGGGTACTCCTCCCTGGTACAGGATAAAGCCATATTTCTGTTCAGCCCGTGTCCGGTCTTCAATGGTAATTTCAACCGGCTGGCTGGTCATGATCATCCGGTTGGCGGCAATCTCTATGCGCCTGAGTTCATCAGCTGTGATGTGTTTAAAGTGCCTGATATCAATCCGAGAACTTTCGTGACCCTTCTGTGCTCCTGCCTGATGGATGTGTGCACCAAGCACTTCTTTTGCCGCATGGAGCAGGATGTGTGTTGCGGAGTGGTGACGCATCAGCGACCAGCGCCGCTCCTCATCCACCAGACCTTTGACCCGGTCTCCGCGTTTTAAAATTCCGCCGCTGATATGGTGCAGTACAACCTCACCAATCTTTGTGACGCCGTCTACACGAACCATGCTTTCTGCAGACACCAGCGTTCCGGTATCCGAGGGCTGGCCACCCCCCTCAGGGTAAAAAAGCGTCTGGTCCATCACGGCATACCCATCAAAAAAGTCAAGGACCACTCCTTCGAATTCAATTTCAGTTGGTTGCTCGTAATAGAGCTTTTTCGTTGCCGGTAATCCCTGTACTCGTTCGGTATACTTTGCCGATATGTCTTCTGTGACTTCAATTGCGGATTCCGAATGCATATCGGCGATTTGTGAATAGAAGTTATCCGGGAGATCAATAACTGCCCCTTCCTTTGTTGCAATATCCCGGATCATCTCAGGGGGAATACCATGAGAATCATAGAGAGTGATGATCTCGCTCGTCGGAACCCGCTGGCTCTTTGCCTTGTATGTCTTTGCAATTTTCTGTACGATCCGTGTCCCGCGTTCAAGGGTCAACCCGTATTTTTCCACTTCGCGGTCGACAATCTCACGGACAACTCCGGTATCCTGTTCAAAAGATTTGCCCCCGACAATATTCATCTGTTGTTCAATCATGTCGGCAAGCGGGTCTTTGATCTTAAGTTCGTTCATCATCCGCAGAGTCCTTCGGATGACAAGCCGCGCAAGGTAACCCTCTCTCACATTTGAAGGAACGATACAGTCACCGAGCATGTATGCAAGGCATCGGGTGTGGTCAACAACAGCATATATCTTCTCTATCGGTGTGATCATCCGGTCAAGTTTATCGAGCGGTACGTCAATTTGTGCAGCAACTTTCTTTCTGAGTGAGTAGAGGTTGGAACCGGAAATATCCATAAGTCCGGCAAACTTTGCGTTAAGTGCAAGGATTTTGGTGAAATCCTTGTTATCGAGAAGATGGGAAAGCCCTGCCGAACTCATGACCCGGCTGACCATTTCCGGAAACACGGCATCGTAGATTGTTGGCGACCCTTTCGATGCCCAGACAAACCGTTCGAGACCATATCCCGTATCGACAACTCTTGTTTTCATCGGATAATATATCTGGCCGTTCAGGTCGATTCCGGGTTGGCCGGTCTTCTGTTTCCCAAGGCTCATAAAGACCAGAGTGGCAACTTCAAGGCCGCCGATGAGTACTTCGAGACTCGGACCCGCGTTACCTCCACCGATCCAAGGGTGCTCCTTGTACGTCACGCGGTGCAGGTCGGCCCCGATAGATTCAAGGAACTGATCACAGAGTTCCACAGTCCGATCCTTCCAGTATATCTCATCGCTCTGGGTGTTGAAGGCATGGTGAGCCATCATTTCAAACATAGTGAGATGCCGCCCCGACCTCCCGACCGAATCCAGGTCGTTTAACCGGATGCAGGGCTGGGATATTGTGAGTGGATTTGCAGGAGGAGGGACGATCCCGGCCGTGACAAACGGCTGAAAATCTGCAATGGATGCAATGGTGAGGTAGATATCATCGCGCCACCGTGCAACTACCGGGTATCGTGCGAGGCGGGTATGCCCGTTTTTTTCAAAAAATGAAAGGTACGCTTCCCGCATTCCATCAAGCGTATTGCTTTTAAAAACAGGGTTGCTGATAAAATTATAGGGCTCGCAGGGTGCATCCCCGCAAATTTCCCTGCCGGGATCCCGGGTCCAGAACGCGGAACCACAGCTCTTGCAGACTTTCCGGATCAACCCATGTGTTTTAAAATAATCGAGCTGGTATTCTTCTTCAAGCATTATCCACACATCCCAGTGGTATAAACAGGCAAAATTTTAAAGTATGTTAAGCTGATCTTCCTATATGGCACGAATGGAACAGTTCTTAAAACAATATTCCAGGTCCTCAACCAGATCGAGTTATTACTCAAGTGTGGTGGCTTTCCTATCATTCATCTATGGTTTTAATCGTGAAGGCAAAAGAATTACCGATGATGAGAAAAAGACCATAGAGAATTTATCTGAACGCTATTTTGTTGAGGACCGGGATTATGAACAGGACCTGATCAATTTCTCAAACTATTGTGATGTGAAGAAAGCACCCACAACAAAGAGCTCTTACATAGCTGCGGTCCGGGAGTTCTATATTTTTAATGGTGTTGAACTGACGAAAAAACAGGAGAGGAATTTAAAGAATAAAATTTCCCGGGGCGGTCCAGTATCCGAAGAAGAAGATCTCACGAAAGAGAAAATCAGAATGATCCTCAATGCCTCGGATCTAAAATTAAAAACTCTCATCATGTTTATGATCACTTCGGGAGTACGTTTAGGTGAAGCGATAACCCTTACCCTCAATGATGTGAGAATTGATCCGACCGGGGAATATGGGGTTATCTCCCTTAAAGGACAAAGAAAATCCGGGGTCGGGACAAAGAACATACATTCCCGTAAAACGTTCATCAATAAAGAAGCGGTCGAGCTCCTCAATCAGTGGTTACAGGTCCGGGAAAAATATATTGATTATATTATCGGGAGGAGCCGGGGACGGTTTAGAGTTAAGACCGCTAAAAGTGATAACCGTGTGTTTCCTTTCGGGAAAAACAATGCAGAGAATATCATAAAAACCGCTTTGAAAAATGCCGGGGTTTTCAAGAAAGATGAGGACACCGGGAGATCAACTATCCATTTTCATCTATTCAGGAAATATTTTGTTACCAACCTGACCTATGGCGGGGTTTCTGATAAGTATGTGGATTTTTTCACCGGCCATATTGACGCTCTGGACCGGTCATATAACAAACCAACAACAGAGAAACTACTTGAAATTTATATGAAGGGTGAACCGTACCTGCGGATATTTGACGAGAGCGCATTAGAGATCGCAAAAACCCGGGAGGAGATCAAAGATACAAAGGATAAGGTCCGGGATATGCAGATTGAAAATCTCGTTATGAAATCGAAGCTACAGGACTTCGAGCGGGTACAGGCACGATTAAAAGAAGTTGAACAGAAATTGATGGCTATAAATTCCCTTGATAAAATGCAGGGATTACTTACCCCGGAAGATCATACCGCAATAGCCGAAAAAATTATCGCACTTCAGAAGGACCCGGGGAAACGATAACACTTTTTCTTTTCTTACATGCAGAGGTACGACAAGCACCACAACAATATTTTGTTTTTCCGTGTTTGGTGTTTGGTAAGTGTTTGCCACAATTCAGACAGTACCTATGTTTATCAATATCGGTGCCCGGATTAAAACCGATTGTTTTCAAATTTCTTTGACAGGACGGGCAATACTTTTGATGTGATCCATATCGGATAAATTTGTCTTTACAGTGTGGGCATGTCGCAACATCTACCGCACTTCCGGGAAATGTGACTTCAAGCACCCATTCAGAATTTTTTGCATTAAGTATTTGCATTATGATGGGTTTGGGAGAAATCCATAACCCGGGGTTTTCTTCGATGTTTTTTAATTCGTGGTATTTCCGACCTTTTTTAAAAATGTAAAACGGTTTAATCGGGTGCCGGTTCTCAAAATCTCTTACCTGTTTAAGGCAGTCCTGAAATAGATTATATCTCGCCATATCAAGATTTTTGTAATCCTGGATTGTTGGCTCCTCAATAGTATCAAATGAAGCATTGAGTATAATCTTTTTTTGGCGATACTCTCGATACGCTTCTTCTCGAAGTTTCCAAATTTCGCGCTCGTATTCATCAGCATTTTTACAAATATCCATTTATTAGACACCGCTAACGATATTTGATATTTTAATGCAATATTCGTTAGAGGGATATATAACATTTACTTACAGGTAAATATGTTTGAAATACCACGACTCACCTGTGAACGGTGCGGTCACTCTTGGTATATCCGAATACCAGACCCTGTGATATGTCCACGTTGTAAGAATCCTTTGAAGAACAAAAAAGAAACCGGGGCTCAGTCGCCAAACCAGACCCCGGCTATCGCCTCATCTGGAGGGACATAATGAGCTCTTCTTCAGAAGTTTTAACATTATCTTCTGATGTTGTCGAGTCCTTGCCGATCTTCTATCGAGCTATGGCTCAACATCTCGCCGAAACTGGCCGGGCAATAATCAAGGGTCCTTCAGAAAAAGAGCAACCAAAATAAGAGGTTTTTCGGGTGGCTCCGGTGAAACCTCTTGTATCTAACAATTGTGATTTGTTAATTAAATACGTTTCCGTCCCGACTGAAACACTTTCAGAAGAAGTTTCCCCTCTAAACGGTATGGGGTCGGGTGACTCCATCCCGGTTCTGTTGGGTGATAATGAATCTGTTTTCTCAGTACAAAAACCTGCCGGTTCTGTTTCTAAACGGGAGGGTGGTTACATCCATCCCGGTTCTGTTGGGTCCGCTTGTCCTGCATGCCAACCGGAAACCGGCCGTATCTCTGCTATTGTACAACCTATTTCCGCCGTCGTAAAATCCATCTTTTCAACATTTGGCTTTGTATTTGGATGCAATCAAAAACCAAGTTATGATAGTTGCGGGAAAATCCGTGCAAAAATTGTGTGCAGTGTAGATGAAACCCATAGACCTTACTTCAAACATGAACGATGTAACGATCCGGGATGTCCGATCTGCTATACAAAATTCGCACGTCGCATAGCGGATGCGGTTGTCAAAAGAGTGCAGGGTTATATGTCCGTGTTTGGTTTTGATCCAATATCTCATTTGATATTCTGGCCGGATTCCTTAACGGGATATTCAAATTTACAAGAAGCGTTCCGGGATGCCAAATTTATGCTCGGTAAACTCGGTGCAAAAATGGCGGTCGTTTGGTATCATCCGTACCGAATACCTGATGACATAAAAGAACAATTGCGCCGATATAGACGAGAGCATGGTATTTCGAATAAAACGGGGTTCTGGGAGATGGCGCATGATGACGTGTTGAATCTGGGTTCTCTGGAGGCTTATGTCGTTTATGGACCGCACTTCCATGCCATTGTATCAGGGTATCTGAAATCATCAAAAGAATATGCCAAACTCGGGATTGGCGGATACAAAAAAGTTCGGAGATTGGATGCAGTGGAGGATCTTGAGCGCGTCGCATATTACATCAGTACCCACGCATGCAGAGAAGCTACAAAATCAACAGTCCGGTATTTCGGAAAAATATCATATTCAAAACTTGCACGAGATGAAGGTACTGAAATTATCGAAGATGTTATTTGTGAAGTTTGCGGTAAATTACGGATGTCTTATCATTGCAACGATGAGGGCGAAACATCGGGGGTTTTACAGCACCATATCACGAGAAAGGTAACTATCCATAAATATTGGGAACGGGGTAAGGAACCGCAAGGGGTGCGGAAATCCCGCCGTTCTTTGAAATGGGCTACCGGTTGGTTCAACAAACATGGGTATTGCGGTGGTCAAGTACAAGGAAGTAAGGAGAAATATTATGACCAATGGGGTGCGATGTGAACGAGCCCGATACAATCGAGCCGGAGATCCGCTTTGAGCCGGTGCCGGTCGAGTGTCACGGTCCTTTTATCAAACTCCATGATGGTTGGATTGTTCATCTCTGCGATGCCTGTATATTGTTCCCCTGTGAGGAATGGCGATGAGCGCCGGAATGAATCCCCTCTTTGTTGCTAAGCTCAATCCTAATCAAAGAGCATGGATAAAAACGGCTAAGGGTGTAAAGTTCGTTAAGGAATTTCTATGGAAAAAAGGGAATCATTGTTTTGTTTTTGGAACTACCGGGTCCGGGAAAACTCAAAAACTTTATTTGTTGCTTTATTGGTTGAAGCACGGTGAAACCCAGATATGGTTCAGTACCGGAAAAAGTGATGAGATACTCCCGTTATTTTTCATGGGAATGAAGGTCAGGGTAATTGTTCCGAAAGGAACCTCAATCGAAATACAAGAAGAACACGGGGATGGGGTTTATGAACCACTGGATGAACAGCCGGAAATCATAGAAGTATCAAGTCCTATTGAAGCGTGGCATGCAGTAAAAAAACCGTCATGGAATAAGAACCGTAACAAAGTTTTTGATACAATCAGTATCTTCGAGTTCAGGAATACAATACCGGATAATAGTGTTCGTTTACGATGGATGAGTGAACTTTTTGAAACACTTGCTTTCCGTACACGGTTAAAACAGATGCCAAAGATATTTCCCTGTACGATATACCTAGATGAAGCACAATGGGCTATTGCAGGACAGAGAATATCGCGGGATGCAGAACGGGAAAGAGTAACTGAAACCATAATTGAAAACGTGCTTGAGATGAGAAGCGCCGGGTGCCGGTTCGTTCTCTCCGCACAAGATTATACAAACGTCCCGCCGGCTATCCGGCAAAATATGCTTTGTTCTATCATCTGCCGGGGTGCTGACGTTGCGCGGGATGAGAGTAAGGTATTAGCACAACATACCAGAGGGATGCACGGCAGAACATCACCGGCGCACTTCAAGAGGGATGAGGGATACTTTGTGCATGCTGACGGTACAGTTTACCCGGTTGGCCGGCCGTGGATCTTTCCTTTATTCCCGCTTGAATTAGAAGATAGAGAACGAATCAAACACATGAGGGTTAAGTACAGCGGTGAGTATGCCGGTGAACCTGTCATTATTCCTGATGAGGAACTGGATTATACTTCCATGAATCTTGGAATCTATGCAGATCGTGTCATCAAACCAGCTCCAGAGCCACAAATACTAAGTAGACATGGCAGTTTGCCGGTTCCTGATGCACTAATAACAGATTGAACCTGCATGAACAGGAACCGATTGATTTTACTTCTTTTTTAGGAAAAAATTCCAAATATTTTGAATCTTTCGTTTTTTTGTATTATAGAATGGGGAACGCGATTCACCGTGCTAATGTTTAGCATGCTACAATGTAGCACGGTTATCCTTTCATGGCGCGCAGGGTCCTTTTCTCCGTCCTGTAACATTAAAAAAAGTGCTGTTTATACCACATTGTTGTGTCAATAACAAGCATGAAAAACCACGTGTTGTATCAATAATTCAATTCAGAGAGTAATTATTGTATCTTTTCCGCTGATTCCCGGGTTGCCCCGGTAAAATGCCAATGATGAACGAACCCTTAATCCATTCATCTCTGTGTTTTCCACCGGTCCTGATACCAGAGGCCGACTCGATCGAATTTTCCTGTAGAATGCGCAAACCTGACCGCAAGCAGGTGCCAGCACCCCCGTCCACGGTACAGGAAATCCCCACAGGTGCAAAAATCTTCATCAATAATATACTCAGAGGTTGCTCCCTGAACAATAAAAAAATCAAGATATTTTTTCACGCGCCCCTCTTCAAGAGCTGCCAAGGCTTTTATCCCGCGGGTGCCGTACGTGAGCTTGATCTCCTCACGGGTCAGAGGATCGATCTCCTTTTTTCCTGATAGCCGTGTAAACAGGTCAGTCATGTGAGTTGTCTGATTAAGGGTGGATCATCAATATATTCCCACCCCATCCGCATGCCGAGTTCCCGCATTGCCGGCGCTTCAAGTGAGTAATGGGTCGCTTCAATGCAGGGAATTGCCGCACTCCGTGCAACCGCATGCTTCATCTCTGCCGAGAGGAACGCATCAGCGCCCATTACTTGTGCCTCTTCGATTAATTCAGGATCAAACCCACTGCCGGCAACCACACCAAGCTTATGCACAGTTTGACCAATTTCACCCCAGATGCGGATATTCCCCCCAATGCGACGTGATATTTCTTCCGGCGATGAACCGAATGTGCCGATCCTTCCCGCTGACATCGGCATAATCCCGGTAAGGTCGAGCAGGTGACAGAGCGTATCATTGACTCCACCGTCAGCACGATCAAAATTGGTATGCATAACATAGAGGTTCATCTCTGCTGCAAGGAGAGTACGCAGGATCCGTGCGGTACATCCAGTCACCTGCGTCACCGGAGTCCAGAGAGGAGTATGGTGCACAACAAGCATATCTGCAGATGCAGCAACTGCTCTTTTTACTACGGCCGGGGTTACATCAAGGGCGCAACAGACACGGGTGATCTCAGGCCGGCCCTCAATTATAAGTCCGATCCGCCCCTGATCAAATTCTTCGGCAAGCACGGGGGGCGCAAGCTCCTCCATCTCCCCGATAAACGCTCTGATATCCATAGAATTGTATGGGAGAACCGGATTTATGACTGTGACTGCCACAAATATTACTCATAGTAATAAGAAATAATATAAATATGCGTATAACGATATTTTGGGTATGCGCAAGTCAATCGAGCAGATCAACCAGCGGATCCGCGATGGCAATGCCCGGGTTGTAACGGCAGAAGCGATGCCTGATATTGTTGCGGAACTTGGTGAAGATGGTGCATTAAAAGAAGTTGATGTGGTTACTACCGGCACATTTGGCGCGATGTGCTCATCGGGCGCGTTCCTCAACTTTGGTCACGCGGAACCACCCATCCGCATGGAACGGGTCTGGCTCAATGATGTGGAAGCATACGGGGGACTTGCAGCAGTCGATGCCTATATCGGGGCTACACAGCAGTCAACCACACGGGAAGACCAGTACGGGGGCGCCCATGTAATCGAAGATTTGGTCTCTGGGAAAGCAGTCGAATTACGGGCAATATCCCGGGGCACTGACTGTTACCCAAGGCGGACTATTACCACCGAACTTCTTTTGGAGAACTTAAACCAGGCAATCATGTGTAACCCGAGGAACGCGTACCAGCGGTACAATGCAGCGGTCAATACGACGGACCGGACCCTCCACACCTACATGGGCACTCTGCTCCCCTCCTGTGGCAACATCTCGTATTCCGGCGCTGGCCTGCTCAACCCGATCACGAACGACCCGAAACTCCGGTTCATTGGCAGCGGCGTCCCCATATTCCTCTGTGGGGCACCCGGCAGGGTAATCGGCGAAGGTACTCAGCACTCCCCCGCAGGTGGATTCGGCACTCTGATGGTTACAGGGGATTTAAAGATGATGTCACAGAATTTCCTGCGCGCAGCGACCATGTCAGGGTACGGTGTCACGCTCTATGTAGGTCTGGGTGTGCCTATCCCGGTGATTGACAGGGATACAGTACGCGCAACTGCAGTCCGTGATGAGGATATCATGGTCGACCTGATCGATTACGGCATCCCCAGCAGGAACCGCCCTGCATTAAAAAGTGTGAGCTATGCCGAACTGCGCAGCGGGACCGTATACCTAAATGGCGAAGATGTACGAACCTCATCCCTCTCCAGTTTCCGCAGGGCGCGGATAGTGGCATCAACACTTAAGGACTGGATAGAAACGGGAAAAATGGAGCTCTGCATGCCTACCCGGCCAATCGATCCAAAAAAACAGGTGCGTCCTATGCATGAGACTGTAAGGGGGCCCCGAGTGCTCGATATCATGGACAGAAAAGTGGTGAGCATTGGTGAAGATGAAGAGATAAAAACTGCCGCACAAAAACTACTCAAAGGTGAAACAAATCACCTCCCGGTCATCAATGCAAAGGGCAGGCTTGTAGGTATTGTCACGACGTTTGACATTTCAAAAGCGGTGGCAAACCCGCAGAAAGCCAGCCTTGTGCGCGATATAATGAAAAAGAAGGTGGTTACGACCACTCCTGATGAAGCGGTCGATATCGCAGTGCGCAAACTTGAGCAGCATAATATCAGCGCGCTCCCGGTAATTGATACCAAGGCACATGTAGTTGCGATGCTGACGGCAATGGATTTGGGCAAGCTTTTCGGGGGCAGGTGGCTGAAATGAAGCTGCTTGTAAACTTTTCACGCGGAAAGGGAAGGAAGCCAATCATTGCGCAGGTTGTGCGAGATACAGGTGTCCTGATCAATGTCGAGCGCGCGGTGATCGATTCGTCTGAAGGGGAGGCGCTTATCGATGTTCCCGATGATGCCTGCCATCTGGTGCGCGACAGGATGGCGAGCCTCGGTGCAACAGTCAGGATTCTTGAGCACGGGGTGACCTTTAACGAGAGCGAATGTGTGGACTGTGGAGCCTGCATCAGCATCTGCCCCCGCGAGGTCTTTTCATTTGACAAAGACTTCACACTTCACCTTGCGGAGGAACGCTGTATCCTCTGTGGCAAATGTATCGATGCCTGCCCGCATCAGGCCCTTGCCCTGCCGGTATGATTCGGGAGCGGTTCTTCTTCCGGCAGACAATCGCTACAATCCTTGCTGATCATCCGGAGCATATCGCCGCGGCAAAGGAGGGAATCTTCGCGGCACGGCAGGATGTGGAACGATATATCGCACGCGACCCGTTTTTTCAATTAACCCTTGAGCCGTACGCACCTGATTCGGATGATCTGGTGATTGTGCGGATGGCGGAGGCTGCAAAGAAAGCAGATGTCGGACCTATGGCAGGAGTGGCAGGGGCAATTGCGTGGGCGGGAGTCGAAGCGATGGTTGCGAGCGGTGCTGTATTTGGAGTTATTGATAACGGTGGTGACATCGCACTCATCTCCGACCGCCCTGTACGTGTAGGAGTGCATGCAGGCACAGCACCAATATCGGATCATGCAGCGTTTATTGTCCCCCCACAAGAGCGGATAATGGGGATCTGCACCTCATCAGCAACGGTCGGGCCATCTGTCTCATTTGGGATAGCCGATGCCGTTACCATCTTTGCTCATGATGTTGCGCTGGCGGATGCATGGGCAACATCAGTGTGTAACAGGATCAGGGCAGATGACACATCTGTATTCTCCAAGCTTGATCCCTCCGAAGTGATGGGCGCATTTGCAGTCATTGGTGACCATACCGAACAATGGGGTAAACTCCCTCCATTGGTCAGTGCAATAGTGGATGAGCACCTGATCAGTGCCGGTGACCACCTATAGCGTCGATTCAATATAGGTGAGCGCGTCCCGATAGGCATCGGTCCCCAGAAATGTTGCAAGCGCTTTCTCCCCGTCGCTGACTACCATCACGGGCTTGTAAGCGATGACCCCGAAGATGAGCTCTAAAAGCTCGACCTCATCAACGATCACACCCCCTTCAAGGGCAGATGCGGGCATCAGGATCAACCGCTCCATCCTGAGAATATCCGGGATTTCACGAAAAAAATAAAAGAATGTCTGGTACGCGTTTAAAAGATCAGATACCAAGAGTTCGTTGCGCAACTCTGGTACAAGCCCGTCAAGTTTTTCTGCGAGCATCCCTTCATCCTCCCCACACTCATCAAGAAGCCGGTCGGCAATTTCGATAAGTTCGTGATATGGGACGGTGCATGCAGCCTTGTATATCATATTCAATTGAATTCCCATTTAAGGAAAATAATTGGATCGTATTCTAGAGTATACTACAATAATAAACAATATGTACACCAGCAGGGAATGATTACAGGTGAAAGACGAGCACATTGACTGGCTGATCTACCACCTAATCGAACCCATGGGTCCGGTGACAGTAGAGGAACTCGCTAAAAAAAGTGGTCTGGATCCTGCCACGGTCGAAAAGTCAATTTTACGGCTTGAAAATGACCTGCTCGTTGAACAATACAAAGGCAGGATACGCCTGCTCTCTTTTGGTGAATCCCTGATCCGGTGTCAGGTGAGATACGACCCTGCCCTCCCGTACACAATCGAAAACGGGGTCATAAAAGAAAAAAAGAGGCCGGACCCTTGACCCGTGTAGCAGTCCTGCGGATTGGCCATCGACCGGAGCGTGATCAGCGGGTTACCACGCATGTCGGGCTGACCGCCCGTGCGCTGGGCGCGGATGGGATGTACCTTTCCGCGGATGACAAGGGGGTGGTGCAGAGCATCGCTGATGTCGTGGATCGCTGGGGCGGGGTATTCTATTGTCAGGATAAAGTAAAATGGCGGCGATGCATCCTTGACTGGAGGAAAGAGGGAGGCTCGGTTGTTCACCTTACAATGTACGGGTTGAAACTGCCGGATGTCATCGGGAAAATACGTCGTGAGGACAAGGTCCTTGTGGTTGTTGGTGCCGAGAAAGTTCCGGGTGAGATTTTCGGGCTTGCGGATTATAATGTCGCGGTCACGAGCCAGCCCCACTCGGAGATTGCAAGCCTTGCTGTCTTCCTTGATAACCTCTTTTGTGGAAATGAATTGACCCGGGAATTTGCCGGTGCAAAAATCCGGATTATTCCTTCTCCAGCAGGGAAAAAAACGGAGTGAACATGAAAGGGCGTGCGCTGGTAGCCGGGTTTGCCACCCGCCATGTGGCGCAGTCAGCGTTCCGTGCCGGCTATGCTGTCTGCGCGGTTGATCATTTCTGCGATCAGGACCTGAACTGGTATACACAGGACCATATAAAATTTGATGAACTCGAAGAACTCCCTGCGGCAGTAGAGGAAATGTCAAGCAGGCACCAGTTCGATTTGCTAATTGTGACAAGCGGTGCAGAAGACCTGCAAACCGATCTTTCTATTTGTGGCACATCCCGTGAAAAGGTCGCAATGTTCCTTGATAAACTCGATACACAAGCCTTTTTTGAGGAACTTGGAGTGCCTGTTCCCGGCCTTATGAAGGGGGGGGATTACCCTGCCATGGTAAAACCCCGACGGGGTGCAGGGGGTTGGCGCAATGCCATCATCTCCGGAACGGAAAATCTTGTTACATGGCAGAAGCTCTATCCGGGTGTACCCTACCTGTTGCAGGAGGTAATTGAGGGTATACCCTCAAGTGTGTGCTGTGTGACTGATGGCACACGCGCCCGCGCGATCACCACAAATGAGCAAATTCTGAGGGGAGAGAACGGTTCATCATTCGGATTTTCCGGATCCATAACTCCGTTGATACACCGGGAAAAAACCCGCATGATGACCCTTGCAGAGAAAGTTGCAGCAGCAAGCGGTTGCAGGGGAACAATCGGTGTTGATTTTGTGTGTGGAACCAAACCCTGTGCAATTGAGATCAACCCCCGGTTTCAGGCAACTGTGGATACGGTTGAGCAGTCAATGGGATGCAATATGTTTCAGCTTCATGTGGATGCATGCCGGGGAGTTCTGCCGAAATCTCTCCCACGGCCGTTACAATTTTCTGCCCGAAGCATACTTTTTGCGGACCGTGATCTGACCCTTCGATCCAATCTTGCGCGTCTTTCACCTATTGTCGCAGACATCCCGTATCCTGATACATACTTTGAAAAAGAACAGGCAATTGTAAGCGTCTATGGATGGGGAAAGACCAAAAATGCAGCTCTTCTGTTGCTGGATAAGCATATTAAAACGGTTCAACAATATCTACGGTGATGGATGCCGCTGAAGATATGTTAAAGGATCCGGCGATCCGTGCGTACCTGCACAGGTTGATCGGTGATGAAGGGCTCGATCTCCTGATACGTTTCCCTGATGAAGGGGAGCATAGCGATGAAGACCTGGCAGCAAAGACCGGGATCAACCTCAATACCGTAAGGCACACCCTTTATACCTTGTATGAAAAGCGGCTGGCAGAATATCACCGTATAAAGAATAATGAAACAGGCTGGCTCACGTATCTCTGGCAACTCAGGGTTGACAAGATATACGATGCCATCCGGGAAGACCTCCAGCTCGTCCTTGATAAACTGGAACACCGTGCCCAGTTTGAAGAAGAGAACGATTTTTACATATGCAAGGACTGCGGTATCATCTATCCCTTCACCCGTGCACTGGATAACGAGTTCAAATGCACGGAATGCGAGAACCATATTGCGCACTTTGACAATGATGCGCTCCTTGTTGCCCTCAAACAACGTGTCCGGAGCATTCAGGAATCACTTGGTCATGTCCAGTCCTCGTGAACAATACGAGGATTTGCTGCGAAACGCCGGTTGCAGCCCAAAAGTGATCGCGCACTGCAGGGCTGTCACGGATTGCGCGCTTGAGTATGCAGGGAACAACCCGCTTATTGACCGGAACCTGCTTGAAGCTGGAGCCATGCTCCACGACATCGGGCGCGGGAAAACGCATTCTATTCATCATGCACAGACAGGGGCAGATATATGCCGCGCCCTTTTGTTTACTGAACCGGTGGCCCGGATTGTCGAATGCCATACCGGTGCAGGCCTGACTGCTGATGAGTGCACTCTCCTTCACCTCCTCCCCCGCAACTGTACTCCGTGCACTGCAGAGGAACGGATTCTTGCACATGCTGATAACCTAATGGTGGGGACTCATAAAGGCAGGATTGAGGGGACGCTTGGTTCTGCCATCCACCTCAGCAGGAAAATCCGAAGACGGCTGTACCACCTTGCACTCGATGTCGAGTGTTTGTGCAAAAAATAAAATTAAAAAAATATTCAGATGATAACCTGTTTAACCTGATGCAGGGCACGAATTTTTTCAACAACACCTTGTGGCAGAGGTTCTTCGACAATGATCACAAGCTTTGGTTCTTCTGAGAGGTGAGGGTCTGTCACAAAAATCTGGCGAATAGAGAGAAGATGATCCGAAAGTACCCTTACCGTCGCACCGACAATTCCGCGCTCGCTGGCATTTTTCGGCAGAACTGTGATGACTGAATACCCTAGCGCTTCAGCCACATGGCTGAGGTCCGGGGTGGCACGCATGTTGATAAATATCTCTTTTAACACGGGGCGATCGAGAATGCGGTGCGCTGTCGAATCCACGACACGACGGTCTGACCCGATTGCCTTGGCAACAGCAGTTGCAGGGACCTCAATACCATTGCAGCTGATCCTGCCATCCTCCGTAACACCAAATCCATTTTCCAGCAAAAACCTGACAACCCGGCTCTGTGAAGGGGAATCCGCAAATTCGTGGATGATGTCTGACCACATACAAAGCACTGGGCATGGCGTATATAAATATACATCTATGCTGGTTGAGCAGCATTCCGATAATGGTTTCGAGGGTTTAGGTATTTTTATTCACACTGAATAAAGATAAAATCCTTTTTTGGAATGTTAGCCATACAGCGTCCGTATTTGATTTTTAAAGAGCGGACGTTACATAAATTTCTTTAACATAGACAGCCTCTTTGTTATGGCATAAAAGCGAGGGTTGCCAAGCCAGGTCAAAGGCGCAAGGTTGAGGGCCTTGTCGCGCAGGCGTTCGAGGGTTCAAATCCCTTCCCTCGCATCGTTTCTTATTAAATTTTCACTTTATAGACCATTCATTACGCTGTCTTTTTTAATTTTCTGGATCTTTCAAATAATTTAAAAAAGTTATTGGGAAATTGCCGGAACATCATACGATCCAATGCCGGATTGCAGCTCGCCCTTTGCAATGACCCAGCCGTGGTTCTCTCCAGATATCATGGCGGAGATCGAGTTTGTGTACCGGTTGTACGCAGGTTCGAAAATCTTCCACTCGTTCTTCCCGGTGACCGTAGAGCTGATCTCTACCTTCACGATTTGGGAGGACTCGTAATCCGCGTAAACCGCGCTTTGGTACTGGTGACAGATCCCACCGAACCCTGAGTTTTTGAATTCAGGGCAGCTGACCTCTTTTGATTCCTGTACCGGCCGGAGCACGATATCACTATCCTGTGGAGATTTCGTATCAATGACCTTGCTGGCTCGTGCATCGGAAGAGGCATGTACGCTGAATCCCGCCCCGCCGCCCCCTAAAATGACCGGTGCCTGGATCTTTAACATGGTCGCCTTGCTGGATCCAAGAAGCGTGGTATCCCACCCCACAGGAATCCCTGTAAAGTTCCCGATGCTGAACTGCTCGACAAACGGTGAATTACCATTCGGGTTTGCCGGCACCGGGATAAAGAACGTGACGTTCCGCAACTCCCCGCTCGTTGAGATTGTCAGAGTGTACGAGTACGTGCTGACAAGCGTCCTCCGGTACTCCTTTTCCACGTAGGAACCGTAGAGTGTGGTTCCGGCAAAGATGACAATAATCACAATAAAGATGGAAGCTGCGATTTTGATGATCTTATCCATACTCTCCCCTTTTTTAGAACAAAATGGTCCTGCATTATACACAGGTATTCATCTTTCCATTAATGAAAACCTGTCGGAAATCGACAATTCACACTTTTATCGATAAAGATGAACAAGCAGATTATCGGATGTTTAAGGCACTATACCTTTATCCTGCGGCGTGAAATCATGTTATGATGACAGGTCGGACTACACTCGTCCTCTCTAATGTCACATTGCCGGATGGAAGGGTCGCAGACATTTCCTCTGGCGGGGGATACGTCACCCATATCGGTTCGGCGCAATCGTGCGATCGAATTATTGATTGCACAGGTCTTCTGGCACTCCCGGGTGCAATCGACATGCATGTCCATATGCGCGGGGGCAAGCAGTCTGCAAAAGAGGACTGGCAGACCGGCAGCCAGAGTGCCCTTGCGGGAGGTGTGACGGTTGTTGTTGATCAACCAAATACCGTCCCACCGGTTACCTCCCCCATGGCACTACAGGACCGGGTCCAAGATGCAAAGGAACATTCTCTCTGCCATTTTGGAATTAACAGCGGGGTAAATGCCAAAACCTCTCTTGAAATGATGTGGCAGGCAGGAGCGCTCGCGTTCGGGGAGATCTTTTTTGCTCCATCAAGTTATGGAGAGGCGATTGGAAAAGAAACACTTATACAGGTATTTGAAAGGATCTCGTCGCTGGGGGCACTTGCAACCATTCATGCCGAAATGATCTCTCCCGTACCGGATCAGGACCTTCGATCTCATGACCGGGCCCGCTCATCTGATGGAGAGACCGAGGCGGTCAGAACCGTGAATCAATGCAACAGATCCAGGTGCAGGGTGCATTTCTGCCATCTTTCATCGTCCGCTTCAATTGAAGCCGCATCAGGTTCAGTGGAAGTGACACCACACCACCTCTTTCTATCACAGGACTCCTTTGATCCCTCAAGTGCATTTGGCAAGGTAAACCCCCCTTTGCGCACTGAAAACCAGAGGAGAGATTTATGGAAAAGATGGGAACGCATCGATGTGATCGCTTCCGACCATGCTCCCCATACGGCAGATGAAAAACATACGGCATTTCCTGACGCACCTGCGGGCATCCCAGGAGTTGAAACCATGATGCCCCTCCTTGTTGCAAAGGTTATTGAACGGAAAATATCAGTTCTATCGCTGGCCAAGAAAACATCGTTTACCCCCGCAAATCTTCTCGGTATTCCTAAGGCGGGATTTTCCATTGGCAATCGCGCGGATTATGCCTTATTTCCCAAATCACCGGTACGGATTACCATAGATACCCTTCACAGCAAATGCGGATGGACCCCCTATGAAGATCAAATGGCCGTATTCCCAGATACGGTTATCATGGGAGGAGAACCGGTTTATCACAAGAGGGAATTTCTGGAAGGTTCACCCGCATGGTTCCCGGGAGCCGGTTATCGTTATACAGGACAATAACTCCCTGGAAGATACCACCCCAAAAACATAAATATTGGAGGCGCACAGGTGAGATGGTGCCGAGATAAGCGCTTCCATAGGTCCCCGGGTGATCGATTGGCGGATGCCTGGATGTGATCCATGGGACAACCCGGTTGCGCGACAGGCACTGCCCGGCAGAGGGTTAATTCATAGGTGATGAACGGCAGCATGCCACAGGTGATCCACGTGTGTTAATGCCGGGCAACATTCTCTTTCTTATAAAGGTGACCCGTGATGCCATCATGTGCTGACGCGATATCCAATACAAAGAACGGTATTATCATCACAATTGAAGTTACAGCAGGAAGTAGGTCCAATACTTTTCCAGCCGGATTTAACAGATGGAGAAAAGCTATCGGGTGCCGGGTGACTGCTCCCGCACTGGAGGGAAGAGCAAACCGGGCAGTTATTGCTGTGATTGCAAAAATGCTGGAGATTCCCGAAAGCACAGTCCATATACAATCTGGCGCCACTTCACCGGTTAAGAAAATTCTCATTGAAGGGATGAGTAAGCCTCATATTGTTTTATGGCTCGAGTCCCTGCTTGACTCCTGAACCCTTCAATTCAATTATAAAACTTGTTAGTTTATGGATATCCTTTAAGTAATTTTACACAAAATATATTTTTTATACCTATGATCAGGCATTTCATTCATCGCATGATCCATGGGGGTGCGTTTACTTGTATTCACCGGATACTACCAAGTACCTTATTCATATCAACCTCACCGCTGAGGGGGTGGTCGAGAAACCCGATGTAGTTGGTGCCATATTCGGCCAGACTGAAGGGTTACTCGGCGAAGACCTTGACCTGCGTGATCTCCAAAGGACCGGACGTGTCGGAAGAATTGACGTCCAGATAACAAGCAAGAAAGGCGAGACAAAGGGAGAGATCATGATCTCCACATCCCTTGACCGGGCAGAGACTGCAATCCTTGCCGCTTCGCTTGAGACCATTGACCGGGTCGGACCCTGCGTTGCTCGCGTAACCGTTGGTTCAATCGAGGACATACGTGTCAGCAAGCGTAAAAAGATTGTGAACCGGGCAAAAGAGATCCTGATTGAACGGTTTGATGACGGTACTATTGACAGTAATGAACTTCTCGACGATGTGCGGCAGAGCCTTCGTATTGAAAAGATCGGCTCGATTGGCGAAGAGAAGATGCCATCAGGACCAAACGTGCTGGACTCGGACGCAATCATCATTGTTGAGGGAAGGGCGGATGTTTTAAATCTGCTCCGTTTTGGGATCAAGAATGCCGTAGCGGTTGAAGGGACCAATATCCCAAAAACCGTCATTGACCTGTGCGAGAAGAAGACTGCAACTGCATTTTTTGACGGGGACCGCGGTGGTGAACTTATTCTCCGCGAACTGTTGCAGGTGGCAGATATTGATTTTGTTGCTTTCTCCCCGCGCGCAAAAAGCGTGGAGGACATGACCCGCAAAGAGGTGATCAAGACCCTCCGTAATAAGGTGCCTGTCGAATACATCCGCGAACATTATTTCGAAGACAGCGCCGAACTTCCCCCGGATCTCAAACTGGGGCGTGGGGGAGAAGATTTGGCATCACCTGAAAAAAGTGCAAAAATCTTCTCCACCGGAAAACGGGCACGGGAATCTGCACACCGGATACCCCAGACTCTGCGGGACCATATGGATGATGTGAGGGGTCAGCACCTCGCACGGTTCCTTTCTTCAGACCTTATCATCATGCGGGAGATCAATTCTGATGAGATTGAGAAAGCGGTAGAGACTATTGATGACACGGTAACCGGGCTCGTGGTCGACCGCTCAGTTGACCAGAGACTGCTTGACCGTTTGGTGGTGAAGGGGGTGGAATATGTCGCTGCCCGGGATTTCAAAGGAATCATTAAACGCCCGTTGAATATCAGGCTTATGAAAATAGGTTCATAGTCTTTTACCCAGACAAATTATTTAACATCAGGTACACTACGCTGATCTCCGGATGTGGTACGATGCACAAAGAAGAACTAATCCAGCTTCATCAGATGCTCTACGACGTCAAAACCTATCTAGAAACATTAAATCCGAATCTGAAATTCACCCAATATCTGTCACTGAAGATCACACCCTCCCAGCAGCACAAGAGCAAGATGGAGCACAAATACGCCATTTTTGTGCTCGGAACTGAAATTGCCAATGCCATGAAGGATGTGGATTACACTTCATCAAGCCGTATATCTGCACGGATGAAGGAGCTTGCCGATAAGGCATTAAAAGAGATGGAATATTCATAATCCATTATCTCCCTTTTTTGCCTGATACCATTTTTAAAAATTTTTCTACAATTTTTTTTAGGGCATATCTTAAAATTTTTGAAAATTCGATTAACGGATATGAAATATTTTACGGGCACCGATAAAGGACTCGATCTCAAACAGGTTAATTCCGCTGTTGAGCATGCATTTGCCGATCACGGGAACGGCCTTGTCCGTATGCCCCCCAAGATGTATGTAATGCTCCCACAGGGGGATTTCCGGACGATGCCCGCTTACCTTCCCTCTCTGGGCGTTGCCGGTGTTAAGGTTGTTAACGTCCATCCCCATAATCCTGAAAGGGGATTACCCACAGTTATGGCGCTCACAATCATCCTTGATATTCCGACGGGAAAACCGGAGGCAATCATCAACGCAACCCAGCTCACCGATATGAGGACAGGAGCTGCAGGTGCAATCGCGTGTAAGTATCTTTCTCCAAAAAAAGAAGTTGTTATGGGGCTTATCGGAACCGGCAGACAGGCTCAGGCGCAGGTAGCTGCCATTGAGCAGGAGATTGCAATCAGCGAGATACTAGTATGGAGCAGGAATCCTTTGCATGCCGAGCGGTTCTCAACCAGTATAAAAGGGATCGATTGCCATAGTGCATCCATCGAACGTACTTGTGATTGCGATGTTCTGGTAACGACGACCCCCTCAAAGGAACCGGTGGTAATGAGCGATCTTGTTCACGAAGGGACGCATATCAATGCCATCGGAGCAGATGCCCCGGGGAAGGAAGAGCTGGACCCGGCGCTGCTTTCGCGTGCTTCCGTCTTTGTTGATGATATCGCGCAGGCTGTCCATTCAGGAGAGATCAACGTTCCCATTAAAAAAGGGCTGTTTACAGAAGAGAATATTTCCGGTACCCTTGGAGAAGTAGTGATTGGGAGAAAAAAGCGGAGGCGGCCTGAAGAGATAACAATCTTTGATTCAACTGGGCTTGCAATCCAGGACCTTGCGATAGCAAAGATCGCGATGATGCATGGGACAGCTATCGTGCTGCCATTTCCCTGAATAAACAAAAAGGAAAAATTATTTTGTTTTTTTAGCAAATTTTTTCCAGACCTGTTCCCGGTACACTGGACCGCTGTTGTATGTGCAGAAGGGAATGAGCCTGCCATCCGGTGTTGCATAATGGATGCAGCACCGCTGAACACGTTCGAGGTCGTAGTTGTACCGGTCCATGAAGTGCATGGTACCGATAAAGAGCGCATTCCAGTGAAATTCCCTGAGAGCATCAAAGTTCTGCCCGATCAGTGTCTTTCCAATCAACTTCCAGAACTCAGCAGTATTGCTCTGATCACCTTTCTTCACAGAGTCATGAAGGTTTTTAACGCCCTCGATCAATGCCTTGTATTTGTTGATGGTCCCGCCTTTTTTCAGGGTATCTGCCATTTTTTCAATCGATTCAAAAAGGCTCTCGACATCAACCATTCGGTTTACGGTAACCATTCCATCCTTGGTAATAAAGACATACGTGGCCGCCCCACAGTGCTGGTGAGCAGTAAACCTGACCTGAGGCTTCCCGGTGTATGACTCAGCAAGGTCAGAGAACGGCAGGACGCAGGGGACCGGATAAAAATCATCCTTTTTAATAATGCCATGCGTCTGTGCCTCGATTCCGCTTAATACTTCAGGAATGGTAATTCGAGATTTTTTAATGTCATCGTCACTTGCTGCACCCGTAAACGCGACTGGCTGGAAATTGACGCCGCGCACAACAGAGATATGATCGGCAGCAAACCGGATTATTGCTCCAAGCTCCCCGTCATTTTTTCCACGTATAACGGTGGGCACGAGAACGCACCCGAGACCGACGTTCTGAAGATTCTCAATCGCCTTTTTATGCATTTTTAAGAGGGGGTTGGTCTTTTGGGAAATTCCATCAAAGTGGAGGTATAATGTGTTCAGCCCTGCCTCTTTAAGTTCGCGGACATATTCAGGTTCTTCTGCTATCCTGACACCATTTGTGGCTATTTGTACCTGTGGAAACCCCATCTCTTTTGCCTTTTTGATGATCTCAACGAGATCTCCACGCATTGTGGGCTCTCCTCCGGAAAACTGGACTGCGGGAGCAGGTACCGGTTTTTCAGAGCGTAGCAGACTCATCATCCTGACTACATCATCAAAGGAGGGCTCATATTCAAAGCCGCATGCCCGGGCATTCGCAAAGCAGAAATCGCAGTCGAGGTTGCAACGGTTCGTCAGGTCTATATTTGCAAGAAGGGTCTGCGAATGGTGGTGATTGCATAATCCGCAAGATGAAGGACAAAGGTCATCGGGGACAATGTTCTGGGGGTTTGATACCCCGGTTCCTACTGCATCGTATCGTTCGAACCGGTGATACATGACAGGATCAGACCAGTAAATGTTCCGGAATGCCCCGTGCTCTTTGCATGTACGCTTCAGCCAGATCTTCCCCTCTTCCTCAACGATATCCGCCGAAATTACGGAGTTGCATACGGGGCAGAGACTTTTTGTACGTTTGATGAACATCCATGTCCCCCTGTCATCTGTATTTTGTCAGGAAACCAGATGGAGTAACTTTAATGTTGGTATCTGCTGTTTATTACAGGTATTGGAGTGCTACATTATTAGTATTGAGTTCTTCATATTACCATTGTTCTCGGCGATTTGGATTATGCTGCCCGCGTACGTCCCCAACCCGGTTGCTGCATTGTGTGGAGGAGGGACTCCTGTGGACTTTGGAAAGACCTCTTCTGACAACCGCCGTATCCTCGGCAATGGCAAAACATACCGTGGCCTCTTTTTTGGAATTCTTGCAGGTATCGGGATCGGCCTTCTGCAGATCTGGCTCTCGAACACTTTCGGTTTACCCGAACTCCCCCGACACACCCCTCTCTCAATTACGCTTCTTGCATCCGGTGCACTAATCGGAGATATGTGCAAGAGTTATTTTAAACGAAGACTCGGTAAGGAGCGGGGCGAGAAATGGCCGATTGCCGACCAGTATGACCTCGTCATTGGCGCCTTCATCCTTATGCTTGTATTTGATCCTTCGTGGCTTTTTACAAATGTGACGCTTCTTACCTTCATCATTATCCTGATTCTCACCCCAATCCTTCACAGGGTTGTCAATATGGTCGGTTATTTTATCGGAGTTAAAGAGGTACCATGGTGAACCGGATTGCAGACATGCTCATACAATTCAAGGCAGTTGAGTTCGGCGACTTCACGCTTGCCTCAGGTGCAAAAAGCCCGTATTATATCGATGTTAAATCAGCGGCAACAAACCCGGAACTTCTTGTTTCTATCGCAGCGGCAATTGCAGAGTCATCTGAGTTTGAGATGGTGGCTGGCGTGGCAATCGGGGGTATCCCCCTTGCTGTGGCAACAGGAATCTTCACCAAAAAACCGTATGCAATCATTCGCGCTTCGGAAAAAGGCCACGGTAAAAAGAATACTATCATCGGAGACGTAAAGAAAAAGACAATCCTTCTTGTCGAAGATGTCACAACATCCGGGAGCTCCGCGCTTTATGGAGTTGAGGTATTGAGGGGCGCCGGAGCCCGGTGCGAAAGGGTTGTCACCGTGGTTGACCGTGGCCAGGGGGCAGAAGAAATGCTCTCGTTGCACGGCATCCAGCTTGTACCTCTTGTGAGGATTGTGGAACTGCTTTAAGCATAAGAAATTTTTAGAAAGGGATCGTAGATATGGACATGAAAATCCTCGTGGTCGGCGGAGGTGGGCGCGAGCATGCCATCGCATCCTCACTTTCCCGTACCAGCGGGGTCAATCTGTTTTCGGTCATGACAAAAAAAAACCCGGGCATCTTAGGGTTGGCAAAAAAAACTCTCCTTCACAAAGAGACCGATGTTCCTGCAGTGATCCGGTTTGCCAGGGACATCCGCGCTGATTATGCATTTATCGGACCAGAAGCCCCGCTTGAGGCAGGTCTGGTTGATGCACTTGAACATGAGGGCGTGGCATGTATCGGCCCAAGTCGTGCAGCAGCGAGACTTGAGACTGATAAAGGGTTCTGCCGTGAAATGATGGAGCGGCACAAGGTTGCCGGTTGTCCCAAATACCGCATATGCCATAGCGTTGATGATGCTGTCTCGTTTGTCAAAAATTTTGGAGGTGACCTTGCGATAAAACCGATCGGGCTCACTGGCGGTAAAGGAGTGCGGATTATGGGCGAACAGGTCGACATGGCTGGTGCAATTACTTATATTCAGCAACTGGGCGGAAACGTTATCCTCGAGGAGCGGTTGATTGGTGAGGAATTTACCCTGCAGGCATTTGTTGACGGAACGCACCTTGTCCCTATGCCTCTTGTCCAAGACCATAAACGTGCATTTGAAGGCGATATGGGACCAAACACCGGGGGCATGGGGTCGTATTCCATGCCGGACCACATGCTGCCTTTTGTGAACAAATCTGACTATATCACTTCCCTCAGTATTATGAAATCTGTGGTTACAATGATGAAAAAGATTGGACAACCCTACAAAGGAATACTATATGGGCAATTCATGAACACCACAGAAGGCCCCAAAGTCATAGAGTTCAATGCACGGTTTGGAGATCCCGAAGCAATGAACGTACTCTCGCTCTTGACATCGGACCTTGTGGATATCGTCACGGATATCGCCGGGGAGACGCTCTCATCGGCAAAGGTGACGTTTGCCCATGCAGCTACCGTCTGCAAGTATATAGTCCCGGAAGGCTATCCCGATGCTCCTCATGCAGGTGACAGGCTTACCCTTGGCACGACAGGTTCAGCCCTGCTTTATTATGCCAATGTTGATGAAAAAAACGGACAACTGTTTACCCAGACCTCAAGGACACTCGCTTTCGTTGGTGTGGGTTCAACTCTTATTGAGGCAGAGGAGAAAGCTGAACGTGCGGCATCATCTGTGACCGGACGCATCCGGTACCGCAAAGATATAGGAACAACCGATCTCCTCAAAAAGCGATGTACCCATATGGAGGAGCTGCGATGAAGAAGGATTTTATCTCGATTCTTGACATTTCGGAGGATGAACTAAAAAGTATCCTTTCTGATGCAATGCATTTAAAAAAGCTCAGAAAGGCCGGGACCCCCCATGAATTCCTGAAAGGAAAAAGCCTTGCCATGATCTTTGAAAAATCTTCGACAAGGACCCATATCTCCTTTGAAGTCGGAATGAATGAACTGGGAGGACATGCCCTTTTTCTCTCGACTCGGGACCTGCAGATCGGGAGGGGCGAAGAGATCCGGGACACCGCACGTGTTGCCTCTCGCTATGTATCAGCAGTGATGATCCGCGCATACAAGCAGAGCACTATCGAGGAGTTCGCACGGTATGCGACCATACCGGTCATCAATGGTCTTTCAGACCGGGAACACCCCTGCCAGCTCCTTGCAGACATCATGACCATAAACGAGCACTTTAAAGAAATGAAAGGATTGCGGGTCGCGTGGGTAGGTGACGGTAACAATGTCTGCAACTCCTTCATCCTCTCATCAGCCCTGACCGGTATGGATGTGTACGTGGCAAGTCCAAATGGATACACCCCGAAAAAAGATGTCCTCGATCATGCTAGAGAGATCGGAGGCAAGATACATGTATCACGGTCACCTCAAGATGCTGTCAGGGATGCAGATATTATCGTAACCGATACGTGGGTATCAATGGGTGATGAGGATAAACACGATGAACGGATCAAGGCATTTTCCGGATATACTGTAGATGAACACCTGATACGGCTCGCATCTTCTGATGTCCGGGTGCTCCATTGCCTCCCCGCCCATCGTGGAGAGGAGATCAGCGACGGGGTCATTGATGGGAACCAGAGCCTTGTCTGGGATGAAGCGGAAAACCGGCTGCACGCACAAAAAGCCCTGTTATTATCGCTCCTCAAAAAAAGTTAGGGGATTTACAATTGATCAGGCTGGTCTGATAAAATCATCCAGCCGTTGGAGCAGAAATTTTTCAACCTGCTCCATAACTTCACGTTTGCCACGAAATGCAAGGAGCTCGCGTTCATCCCCTTCCATATTTGCAAACCGCATCCGTTCCTTTCGTTCCACTATCTGGACATCAAATTTTTTCATCACTTCAACGATGATTGAACGCGGCACCCCTGGCGGGATGAGCACATCAAACAGAGGTTCTGATTTAAGGTCGTCTGCCATATTTCTTACCAGCCTTATTTTCCAATTTTTATCCTTCGGTTCATAATGCAGGGGCCACCCCGCACACCCCCGACAGGATTTTTTGGTTTTCCCAGCGAGTTCATGCACCTGCCCATGAGCGCGGCGCCACGGGCAAGTCCGTCATCGACAAAGACCAGATGGTCGATTGGGTCGTCAAAGAGGTCGCGTTCAATAATTCCCTCAAGAATATAATCCGGTTTTCTACCGGATATCGCTGCCCTCCCGGTGAACCCTATGGAGGAATTACGGGGCACAAGATTCTGATCCACGGCCACATCGATGAGGCGCAGTGCCATCCTTGCACAGACGCGGTCCACTACCTCATTCAATGTTGCGAGGTTATATTTCTTATAAATTTCCGAGCCAAGCAAAACAAGCCGATCAAGGTCGCTGCTGTTTACTCCGCAATCGCACCCGATCATCGCAATACCGGACTCCTGCGCGAGCTTCGCATTCACCGGCACCCTCCCGAAACGGTCGCGGTCCGGAGGAACAATTCGAATATCGATATACTTATGGCTTTGTTCAACATACTCGTCCACCACCTTACGGTTACCACCTCTGAACAGTCCGCCCGATACACTGTGCTCCCCAAAGACATCGAGCGCGGTGCCAGTTCTCTGATGGACAAGCCCAGTTCCCCGCACGATTGCATCCGGGATAGCACCTGCGAGTCCGCAGAAATTTCCAATTGTCTTGGCAAACGGGTTTTGTGCGTCAGGAGCTATATCGCTGGTAATCCTCCCGTCAAGAGTTGTGCCAAAATCTATTGAAACACAGGGATTACGGAAATCCACGGCAGTCCATTTTGCACCTTCCTTGATCCCTGCCATCGCAAGTTCCCCCTCCATCTCGTTTGCAACCATTTCAACCCCGGTCGAGCCAACTGGAGGGATCACTCCGGCAACTGCGCCAACAAAGACCACCTTGTCTGCAAAACTGAATGGCTGTAGCTTTTCAGACTGGTTTTCTTTTGACATCGGCGGCGTCATTTTCCGGGGCGGGACACCTGCAATCAGGCAGCCGTTTGCCAGGGCGATAACAAAATCACCTACCTGATCAGGGGATTCCATTTCCGCAACCACACCGGTACTGCGGACAACAAAATCCAGATCCGTATTCACATCAAGGTGGGCTTCCTCATGGCACTTGAGCAGGGTGTCCCGCACCAGTTCTGTCACAGATTCCCGTGTCAGTTCGGTTCCGTCCAGCGTCTCACCAAATATTGTCTCACCGGGTTTTGGCTTGCGGATATCCCGTGACATGCTCACGTGTTTATTGATAACATATGACATCCCGGTTTCGAGGTTTACACCGGTGAGGATGCATTTGGTAGTCGTATTACCCATTTCTACGGATGCCACAATAAAATAAGGTTTATTTTTATATTCGGGAAACATCATCCCTGGGCCATGGACGATTGAGGGAGGAGGGGGGCTCTGGACAATATGGGGTTTTGGTTTGATGAAGCGACTAAAAAAACTCGCGCACATAGTAACCGATTTTGATTGTATCTTGTTATAATTTTCTATTCGATAAGACAGATGAAAAAGGTCGAAAATCGCACAAATTCTTTGCCAGGGCAAATTTCATCCATTTTATAATCCTCCTTGTCCTTCAAACGCAAAGCATTAACATATCAAAACACCATGAAAGGGTAACGGCAGTCAATTCCTGTCGAGAAGGAGGGAAAACGATGGTGACACTAACTTCGGAAATGAAAGAAGTATTTGCCAAGAATAAACCTTATGCTATTGCCACAGCATCTAAAAACGGGATCCCCAATGTAGCACCGATGAGCACGGTGCAGCTTGTCGCTGATGATACGATCTGGATAGGGGACAACTACATGGTAAAGACGCTTGCAAATGTGAAGGAAAATCCCCATATGGCGCTCTATGTATGGGACCCTGAAAAGAAGCGTTGTTTCCAGATCAAGGGAACCGTCACCGTGAATACCAGTGGCCCTGATTATGAAAAAATCAAGGCGCAGATAAAAGCAAAGGGGCCTCACTATCCTGCAAAGGGATTACTGATCTTAAAGATTACTGAAATATTCGATTGTACTCCCGGACCAACCGCTGGGAAAAAAGTAGCTTGATTTTTATTTTTTATTTTTAGCTCTTTTATTTCTCATACCCTGCACCATACGTGCCTGTATACCATAGTACTGGGAAACACCGATTGCATGGCACTGGTCAAGTGAGGTGCTGTCAAACGAGACCATATCATCTGAATACAGCGCATCCGGCGAACTCCTGCCAAGAACGCGGACACTGCCCTTAAATAATCCGATATCAACAGTCCCGTTTACCCGCTCCTGTGTTGTGTCGATAAAAGAATTGAGTGCAAGATACAAAGGTTCGTACACCAGTCCCATATATGCAAGTTCTGACCACTTGTCATCCACCATGCGTTTGAACGCGAGTTCCTCACGGCTGAGTACAAGGCCTTCAAGGTCCCGGTGGGCTGTCAGGATTACAGTTGCTGCGGGATGTTCATAGTTTTCCCGTGCTTTAAGACCAAGGATCCGGTCCTCAATCATGTCATTCCGGCCGATGCCGTGTTTGCCTGCAACCGCGTTTAAGTGCTCAATGAGGTCATATCCCTTCATCTTTTTCCCATTCACCGCAACAGGAACCCCACGTTCAAACGAAATTTTGATAGTTTCCGGTGTATCAGGGGCTTTTTGCGGGGATACTGTCCACAGATAGATTTCTTCAGGGGGATGGTATGCCGGATCTTCCAGTCTGCCACCTTCAATGCTCCGGCTCCAGCAGTTCTCATCCATACTCCATATCTTGCCTTTTTTTACAGGCACTGGTATCTTGTGTTGTTTTGCATACTCAATCTCCCAGTCCCTGGTCAGATTCAGTTCCCGTATAGGTGCAACCACGTCCAGTCCGGCTCCCCGGATTATAAAATCAAACCGAAGCTGATCATTGCCTTTTCCTGTACACCCATGCGCAACTGCCGCGGCTCCTTCTTTTTTCGCGATACTCACAACTTCTTCTGCTATCAGCGGGCGCGTAAGTGATGTGCCCATCGGATAGCCTTCGTAAGAACCATTTGCCTTAATAGCGGGAAAAATATGGTTTTTGACAAACTTCTCCCGTGCATCGATGGTATAGTGTTTGTCTGCAAGTTTTTCTCCTTTTTCTGCTGCTATTCTGATCTCCTCATCCCGTTGCCCGACATGCACCGCAACAGTTATGATACGATCATAATCATATCTCTCCCTTAACAGAGGTATGCAGATAGATGTATCAAGCCCGCCGGAATATGCAAGAACAATAGTCCCTTTTGACATAGATCAACCCAAAATACATGATTTTTAATAGTTAATAATCCCACTTTTTTTTAAAAAAAAGGGAAACAACAGAATAAAAATTTTGATTTTTAAATTATTGCACGGTTATGGTTCCCTTAAACGCGCCGTTGGTAGTTGAAATCCAGTCGTAGGTCCCTGTCTTGTCAAATGTGTAACTGAACGAGCCTCCAGTGTAAATAGCCGGGGATGTAAACAAACCCTCTACTTTGATGATATTTTCCCGTGCCATCATCTGATTTACCCATTCAACTTTAGTTCCTTTCTTAACAACAACCGTACCGGAAGGGTCTACAGTATTATAATTGGTCAATTTAATGGTGACAACGATCTGAGGGGTAGGAGTTGCTGTTGGTGCAGCAGTTGTATTTACCGGGGCGGGGGCTGCTGTGGTCACTGCTGCTGTTGGTACAGCAGTGGTTTCCACTGCTGTTGGTGCAGCAGTGGGTGCGGCAGTCGCCGGGGGTGTGGCAGGTTGCGAAGTACATCCACAGAGCAGAATCCCGACAAACAGGATCATCAGGACAACAAGTAATTTCTTCATGCATCTCTTTTTTGTTATTTCGGTATATAAGCATATTCAATTCTCATCAGGTAACCAACATAATCCCTGACATAAACTCCCTATTCAGGATGCTAAAAAATGCAGAATTGAACATTAAAAAGGATAAACAACGAAAAATTTTTAATTATTTATTTTAATATAAATGCTTGAGCTTCCCGATAACACGATCGACCTGCCCCACAGCCGTCCCGATATATGTATCAGGAGACAGTAACCGCTCGAGGTCCTGTTTTGAGCAGTACCGCATCACTATGCTATCCACCGCAAGCACCATCGCAAGCGGCCGGTTTTCGGCAAGCGCCTGCATGCTCGCAAGACGCACCCGTTCGTGGGCGTCCTGCCGGTTCATACCCTTTTTGGTGAGCTCGATCATGACCGATTCTGCCATATTGATACCCTGCAGAAGCGCGAGGTTTTTGCGGATCGCAGCACGGTTGATCAAGAGCCCTTCTAGCACAGTTGTCATCAGCTGGAGACAATGATCGGTGAGGATCGAGGCTTCGGGAAAGAGCACACGCTCGCACGAGGAGTTGGTAAGGTCACGCTCGTCCCAGAGTGTATTATTCGCAAGCGCCGGTCCAACCGCAGACCGGATGATACGTGCCAGTCCGCAGACCTGCTCGGACCTGATCGGGTTGCGCTTGTGCGGCATTGTGGATGAGCCCACCTGCTTTGCTCCAAATGCTTCCTCAACCTCCCCGATCTCTGTGCGCTGGAGAGAGCGCAGTTCAATGCCGATCTTGTCAAGTGTTGTCGCCACACCGGCACAGAACATGAAATATTCCGCGTACCGGTCACGGGATATGACCTGGTTGGAGACGTCCACCGCACCTATCCCCAGATTTGCCATCATCGTTGCCTGGACCTCTATACCTTGTGAACCAAGTGCCGCCTGAGTGCCAACGGCACCGGTCATCTGCCCGACAACCACACGGGAGCGCATCTGGTCGAGCCTTTCGATATGCCTGCCGACTTCGCTCGCCCAGATTGCAAACCGGAGCCCGTAGGTCGTCGGGACTCCATGCTGCCCGTGCGTCCTGCCGATAGCAACAAGCGTCTTTGTCTCGTCCGCACGCCGCAGCAGGACCTTGAGGAGCCGACGGAGCTTTTCATCGATCAGGTCGAGCGTTTGCCTGAGCTGAAGACCGGTTGCCGTATCAAGGATATCGTTTGAAGTTGCACCGTAATGCACCCACCCGCCGCCATCCCCGCATACCTCAGAAATCGCCCTGACGATTGCCATCATGTCATGGCTGATATCTGATTCAATCTCTTTGGCTCGTGCAAGCGATGCCCTGCCTGCATTCTGCGCGATCGCGTCGGCAGCAGATGAAGGGATCATCCCCTGTTCTGCTTCAGCCTGCGCGAGCGCAACCTCGGCAGCTACGATGCATGAAAACCGGTTCTCTTCGCTCCAGACAGCGCGCATCTCTGCTGTGCCGTAACGCTCCTCGATGGGGTGGACTGCCATGTGAACAGATCTGTATTAGACCATAATAAAAAGAGTCCGGACAAATGTGTATACCATGGATGCATTCGACGCATTCTTCCCGTACGTTGAATACCGCCCGCACCAGCGCGAGATGCTGGAATTTGCAGCACAATGCGCACGCGGGGGCGGTATCGCAATGGTCGACGCACCGACCGGCAGCGGAAAATCAAGCGTTGTCGCATCCCTGCTCGCCGAAAGCAAGGGGCGCAAGGTGGTTATCGCGGTGCGCACGATCAGCCAGCTGAGCACATTCATCCGTGAACTTACGCTGATTAAAAAGAAACAACCCCAGCTCAGGACGGCATATCTCATTGGGAAAGCAAGCATGTGCCCTCTTGGTGGCGAAGGGGATGTGTACCGCAGGTGCGAAGGTGTTAAGGTGTTCTCATCGTCCCTCATGCGCGACCGTGCGGAGAAAGGCGTGCTTGTACCGTCAAAAGATCCTTTCATCATCCAGCAGATCCGGCGCATGGACAGGGAACATCCGCTCATCTGTCCCTATTTTATCCACAGTAAATCCTTCGTTCAGGCTGATACCGGTGGTCTGAAGATGGTCCCCTCAAATTCCCTGCGCATAAAAGCGGACCATATGGCCGGGCAGCAGGTGAGCCCTAGTGAACTGGCGGAGTACTGCAGTGACCTATGCCCGTACGAACTGATGCTGCATGCCGCGCGGAACGCCGATGTGATTATCCTGAACTACCATCACCTCTTTGATAACGCGATACGGGACCAGCTTTACCTGTCTCTCAACATCGAACCGGAGGATGTGATGCTGCTGATCGATGAAGCACACAACTGCGGGGATGTAATCCAGTCCATAGGAAGCGTGGGATTGGCAGAACACGATCTCGAAAAGGCATCCCGCGAATTGTCCGGCATGCGGAGGCGCCACAAGGGTGCCGATGCGGTTCAGCATGTGCTTCCCCGGCTCACCGGTTTCATAAGGGGGCTGGGTAACTCGACCGAGGCAGAGGACTGGTTTGACCCTGCCATTTTTGACCGGATGGTAGTTAAAGGCTCGCTGTATAAGGACCTTGAGGAGATCGTCGATGAAGTGATGGGTCTGGCCGAATCTGTCCGAGAGAAGAACCAGAAGACCGGGGATTACCGGGAGACTGCTATCGAACGGCTGACATTATTTTTATTACGGCTTTCGCAATCGGCGCATGATCCTGCCTACCTCACAATCTACCGCAGGGATAATGAGGGGATTACACTGGAAGTAAGAAATATTGACCCTTCCGCACCCCTTCAGGAGATCTGCAGCTCCCATGCCTGTTGTATGTTGATCTCAGGAACCCTGTCCCCAGTCCAAAGTTACCGACGGTATTATTTTGGCAGCCTGGATGTGAAGACCCTGATCCTGCCAAACATGTTCCCTGAAAAGAACCGGCTAATCTGTTGCGCCAGTGATGTTACAACAGCGTTTTCGTTGCGGCAGGACATGAAAAATTATGAAAAAATTGAACAGTATATAATCGCTTTTTCTGCGCTACCAGGAAATGTTGCAGTGTATTTTCCCAGTTACCAGATCCTTGAATCATTTGCACAAAAGTGTATACCGGGAATCAGGAGAAAAACAGTATATATTGAGCCCAGGGGTGCCACCGATGCCGGGTCCGCACTTTCGGAATTCATGTCATTGCCATCCCGGGGCGGGGCGGGCGTGATGTTTGCAGTCTGTGGAGGAAAGTGGAGCGAGGGTCTTGATTATCGTGGTGAGATGCTCGCCGGGGCAATGGTTGTCGGGCTCCCGCTTGCACCATTTAACCGTGTCCGCAGGATGGTGATCGAATATTTCCGGCATAAATTCGGATCGGAAGGGGAATTCCTCTGCTACACGCTTCCGGCGATTAGCCGCGCCCTCCAGGCGCTGGGCAGGGTGCTGCGCACCCCGCAGGACCGCGGTGTGCTGGTGCTGGCTGAACGACGTTTTTTGGAAAGCCGGGTGAGAAACGCGCTTCCCGGCTGGATATCTGATGAGATGATCGAATCCGACATCAGTCGGTTCCGACAGGTTGTGTCTGCATGGAAGTGAACGGGGGATCATGCCGGTTCGGGCTCTGGTATGTCCATGTCTGGTGGAGCGGAAACCTGATCCACAGGGTGAGATTTTCAAAAACCGGTATCCCAGGCCCGGTTCCAGCTCCATTTCTCCAGTATTGTGCCGGATTACCAGTCGACCTCTCAATATTCAAAAGCATCGCCCGAAAAGGGGACACTCTTTATGCAAAAATTTACCGTGCAGTACAGGATGTGCCTTATGGTTCACAAGCGACATATGGCGAGATCGCGTTAATAGTTGGCACCGCTCCCCGGGTTATCGGTCGGGCAATGATGCAAAATCCCACTCCTCTTGTTGTTCCCTGCCACCGGATCATCGGAGCGCGGGGTTTGGGCGGTTTTACGCCTGATATAGAGATCAAGGAGGCACTGCTTGCGATGGAAAAGAAAGGATTACAGAAGAAATAGCCATGAAGAAATGACCAGAGATCTTCGTTACATTGAACAGGTTTTCCTCCAAATCCTGTACTGCAATCAAAAGATGCAATGAAAGTACTTGTACTGTGAAATTTATTTTACTGTAAAATTATTTGTACAGAAAATCGATGCAGCCGGGATTTCACCAGCGGAAAAGGGGGATATTGCATGAGATCTGCAGTCGTGTTGGTAGGGGGAGAGGCAAGGCGTGTCAACGGACAGGAAAAGTATTTTTTCATGTATGAAGGAAAGACATTCATCTCCCGTCTCATCGGATCGCTCTCGCAGGTGGTCGACGAGATCGTGCTGGTTGCCCGCGACCCGGAACAATGCTCCCGGTTTGGTCATTTCGAAGCCGTCCGCTGCATCACGGATATACGGAAAGGGATCGGCCCTGTGGGGGGGCTCCATGCCGGTGTGCTTGCGGCAAAAGGAGACCTGATATTTGTTGCGGCGTGCGACATGCCATGCATCAACCCGGACGTTGTTGATTGCCTTTTTGACCTCATCGGTGGTTCTGACGCAGCAATTCCCTGCTGGAACAAGGAGATGTACGAACCCCTGCATGCAGTCTATTTGAGAAGCGCCCTTTTAACCTATCTAAAAAGCCATGAGTCGCGATCATTGCGTGATATGGTCAGGAACTTAAAGACGGTCTACGTGCCAGTTGAAACGCTTCGCAGGTATGACCCCGCTCTCACAACATTCACCAATATCAACCGTCTCGAGGAACTGGATCAGTTCAATAGTACAGACACGGTATAAGGGGGCAAAACCTCCAAATCGTTCCGATGGCCGTTTTTCTAAAGTATATATATATTGAGTTTGTAAGGTATTGTTTGATTTATTGTCTCTGAGCCGCGGGTGTTAAAAATCAAGGTAATGAAGAATCCAAAAGGATACATCCCGTAAGTAAATGAAAACAAACGAAGGATACCATATGGATATCAGCAGACATGTGACAAACGATCTCATCGAACTTTTTATTGTAACTGCCGCAGTCATCGGTGCAATCCTTTCATCGGTCTTTTCCCTGTCGCATGGAATCTTTGAGGTGTTCCCATTCCTTTATATTCTTCCAATAATTCTTGTCGTTTATTTCTACCCGGCATATGGCAAGCTGTTCACGCTATGCATCGGCCTTGTCTATATCGTGCTGGTCTGGTTCTACTCCACAGCCTATACAAACCAGATAATCATTGCTGCTGCCTGGTTTGCAATTTTTATTATCATTGGCGTTGTGGCATCTTCATATGCAAACCGGCTGCGGGACGAGGAAAAAAAGATCAAAAAAGTCCTGGAAACCGCACAGGACGGGATCTTCTGCTTTGAGCTCCGCTCCAACCGCCTACATGAGATTAACTCTCGGTGTGCACGAATGCTCAAATATGAAAGGGAGGAGCTTTTGGGAAAAGATCTTTCCCAGATCTGGTGGAGCGAAACGGAACGGGCGGATTTTATTTCCTGTATCAGGATTGGACAGAGCCCGTGTAAAAAGGAAGTCCTGCTTGTATCAAAGGATGGCTCCCCCAACCACTATCTCATCTCCGCAATCCTTACCACAAACCATGTTGTTATATGTTCCGCGATCGACACGGCAATCCAGAAAAATGTGAATGAAGATATCCGCCATGTTTTCGAAGAACTGGAGCAACAAGTCAGGGAGCGGACTGCCCACCTGGAGAAGAGCAATGAGCAGCTCAGGGCAGAGATCGAAGAACACCGGCGTATCGAGAATACCATTCTGAATGGGAAACAAAAGAACGATCGCGGGGAGCGGGAACCATGATGGATCGGGTGCTGAACCGGCAGGTATTCTGGATCTCTGTCATCGGACTGACGGTCATTGGGGCGGTTTATTCAACGATATATTCCCTCACCCATGGAATCCTCGATGTATTCCCGTTCCTGTATTTCATGCCCATCATTCTCGTAGTCTATTTTTACCCAAAACGGGCAGTGGTATTTTCACTTCTGCTTTCCACAACATATATCTTCATCGTCTACTTTTACGGGTTCTCCGATCCGAAACTTGTTGCCGTATCCACTGCATGGTTTGTAATCTTTATCACGATCAGTGTAGTGACATCATCATTTGCCATCGGGCTCAGGGCGCAAGAACGGAAATTCCAGCGAATCTTCGAAAACTCACAGGCAGGCATTTTCACATTTGACTGCCGCACCCTTATTATGAGGGAAGTCAACGAAAAATGTGCGCGATTGCTCAGGTACGAGTGCGAGGATCTTATCGGGCGCCACCTTTCCGTCATTTTACCGGAATCCATGGAACGGGACAGGTTCATTTTAAATTTGAGGGAGAGGTCAGTCACAGGAGAAATTGAACTACAATTTGCCGCCCGCGACGGCACAGTTCGCCAGCTCCTTTTAACAGCTTCAATTGTACCCAATTTCATTGCCATCTGTTCTGCGATCGATATTACCGAACGAAAACTTGCAGAAAAGGTCATCCAGAAAGCGCGAGAAGAACTGGAGATCCGTGTGAGTGAGCGGACCAATGAACTGACCATGGCAAACGAGATACTCCGGGCAGAGATCTCCGAACGTAAACGTTTTGAAGAGGCAATCCAGCTTGCAAACAAAAAATTAAACACCCTTTCGTCCATCACCCGTCATGACATCCTCAACCAGATTACAGCACTGGGTATGTATCTCTCGCTTGCCAAGGAAATTGAAAGTGATCCTGCCGTTAATGAATACCTTGTCAAGATCGAACAGATCACCCAGCTGATCCAGAGGCAGATCCGTTTCACCCGGGATTACCAGAATATCGGTACGACAACCCCACTCTGGCAAAAGGTTCAGCTCATCATAGACAACACGGTCACGGACCTGCAGTTTGGCAAGGTCGCACTCGAAACTGACCTCAATAATCTTGAGATTTATGCTGACCTGCTGCTGGAGAAGGTCTTTTACAACCTCATGGACAACGCCCTGCGTCATGGTGAGAAACTGACAAAGATCCGGTTTTATTTCCGAAAGGATGATGCAGGAATTACCATTGTATGCGAAGACGATGGCGTGGGCATCCCGGAGCATGCCAAGGAGAAAATTTTCCGGAGGGAGTTTTATCGGAACACCGGGTACGGGCTCTTCCTTGTTTTAGAGATCTTAGGTATCACCGGACTGTCCATTAAAGAGACGGGAGAACCCGGAAAAGGTGCCCGGTTTGAGATTGTTGTGCCCCCGGGTTCGTACCGGTTCGGGAAATAAAAGTACGGTATGAAGCCCGTTTAAGCATCATGTAAAGAGCCCGAATTTTAAATTAGGAACAAAGAAATTTTATTATTAATTCTTAATAAATCACTCATTTCAAAGGTCATGATGACACCTCTCTATTAAGGAAACTTGAAATAGGGTTATGAAAGGGATATGTAAGAGATGATATATTAGCCAGAGCCTCCCCTTTAAATTCTTTTTTAAATTATTGTATCCCTGAAATCACCCCAATGTTTATATATTCATATACGCAATATCGTGGTATACATTGTAATGTCCGGATTACGGGCATAATAATTGAGGTGTACAAATGAAACTCATGAAAAATGATGATGCAGTATCACCCGTTATCGGTGTGATCCTGATGGTAGCTATTACGGTTATTCTTGCAGCAGTCATCGCTGCATTCGTGTTCGGCATGGCCGGCAACATCCAGAAGACTAAGGTCGTTGCGGCGACGGCAGCCCAGTCAGGAAATAATGCAATTATTACCTACCAAGGGGGACAGGATGGTCCAGTTGTGAATTGGACTTTCGTGACTGTCACAAGTTCAACCGGAACAGTACTCAAAAATAGAGCTTCACTTGGAAACACGACTGGATCTTCTATTACCATTTCCGGAGCGACTTCGGGTCAGGATCATGTAGTTGTTACGGCTGACTTTTTAGATGGAAGTTCACAGGTCGTACTTGATACTTACGTATAAATTCTCCCTTTTTTTGAAATTCAATTTTGATTTATTGATTCCGATATCAATTCGCATTTCTTTATTATTTATTGATGTGAAGCAATTGTATTGAGCTGCATATTTTATCCAATATAATGCCCGATTGGCTCGAGAGTCATCTTCTCCCGCTGGATTGCATCAATAGCCAGCGCTGCCGCACGCGCTGCCTGAATCGTCGTGATATAAGGGATGCTGTAATCCACCGCAGCCCGCATGATCTGGTAGTGGTCCAGCCGTGACTGTTTGTCGGTGGGGGTGTTGATGATGAGCCGGATCTCCCCGTGGCGCATCATATCGATGACATTCGGCGAGCCCTCCTGCACCTTGCGCACGAGATGTGCTTCAATCCCTGCTCCGTGAAGGTACTCAACCGTGCCTTCCGTTCCATAGAGTATCAACCCAAGGTCGCGCAGTTTTTGTGCAATCGGTATCACCTCGTCTTTCTGTTCCATGTTGACAGAGAGGAAGATGTTGCCCTTGAGCGGGAGTTCGTTGTCTGCCGAGATGGATGCCTTGTAAAATGCGAGCCCGAAGTCATAATCGATACCCATCACCTCCCCGGTGCTCTTCATCTCCGGACCCAGCATCGTATCAACACCCAGCAGTTTGTTAAACGGGAGCAGCACTTCCTTGACGGCCACATGCCTGATCTCCCGTTCGTGGTACCCGAGATCGCACAGCTTCTTGCCGATCATCACCTTTGCGGCAATCTTTGCAATTGGGAGACCGGTCGCTTTGGATACAAACGGTACAGTCCGGCTCGCCCTCGGGTTTGCTTCGAGGACATAGACAATATCATCCTTAACAGCAAGCTGGAGGTTTACCAGCCCGATGACTCCAAGTCCAAGCGCAATCCTGCGGGTATGATCGCGAACCTGTTCAAGAACTGCGGGGGAGAGGGACTGGGTGGGGATCACACACGCCGAATCACCCGAGTGGATGCCTGCCTGCTCGATGTGCTCCATGATGCCTCCAATCAGTATCTCTGTGCCGTCACAGACCGCGTCTACATCAAGCTCAATCGCGTTCTGGAGATAGGAATCGATCAGCACCGGATGGTTCCGGCTCACCCGTACCGCCTCCTTCATGTACCGCTCAAGTTCAGTCGCATCATAGACGATCTCCATCGCCCTGCCTCCGAGAACGTACGAGGGGCGGACCAGAACCGGATACCCAATCTTCTCTGCTTTTTCCTTTGCATCGGATTCGGAATAGGCGGACGTATTTGGCGGACTTGGAATTTTGAGCTTGTCAAGCAGGACGCTGAAACGGTCCCGGTCCTCGGCAATATCCATCGCATCCGGGCTTGTGCCAAGGATCCTTGTGTTAAGCTTAAGGCGCCTTATCTCCTGTTCGATAGGAACGGCGAGGTTCACCGCATTCTGTCCGCCGAACTGGACCATGACCCCGGCATAATCATCTTTTTTTAAGATATTTACCACATCCTCAAGCTGCATTGGCTCAAAGAAGAGCCGGTCTGATGTATCAAAGTCAGTGGACACAGTTTCCGGATTATTATTGACGATATGTACTTCAACACCCTCTTCCCGCAGCGCTTTTACGGCATGCACAGTGCAATAGTCAAACTCAATCCCCTGTCCGATACGGATTGGCCCCGATCCGAGGATCAGGATCTTCTGTTTTATATTAGGGACTATCTCACAAATCTGCTCGCGGGTTGAGTAAAAATACGGCGTGCTTGCAGGGAACTCCGCTGCACAGGTATCCACCATCTTGTAGGTAGGAACACCTGCCATCTCTTCGATAATTTCTTGTGAAATCCCGGTGATCTTTATTAGCTCACCATTGGAAAACCCGTACCGTTTTGCTGCAATGACATCTGTAGCGTCATGGTTCTCAACAAGGTGCTTTTCCATCTCAACGATGTTTTTGATCTTTTCTAAAAAGAACGGGGTGATGGATGTGAGCTGGACAATCTCGTCTATTGAAAAATCCTGCCGGAATGCATCGAAAAGGCAGTGGAACCGCTCGTCAGTCGGTCGGGAAAGGATCATGCGGATCTCGCTGTGGCTCGTATGGGGGGTGTCATCCGTGTCAATCGAGCGCTTCGCCTTCATGAATGCCTCTTCAAGGGTTCTGCCGATTGCCATCACTTCACCCGTACTCTTCATGGATGTAGAGAGCGTACGGTCGGCTCCTTTGAACTTGTCAAAAGGCCAGCGGGGAACTTTGACGACAATATAATCTATTGTTGGTTCAAACGATGCCGGGGTACAACCGGTGACTGTATTCATAATTTCATCGAGATGAAGGCCGATTGCGATCTTTGCGGCGACACGTGCAATGGGATAGCCGGTTGCTTTTGATGCAAGTGCTGATGAACGGGAGACACGGGGGTTCACCTCGATGACCCTGTAGTCCCCGTCTTGGAATGCAAACTGGATGTTGCAGCCGCCCTGGACATCGAGTGCACGGATGATCTTGATTGCAGCGCTGCGTAGCTTCTGGAACTCGTCATCCCGCAGGGTGAGTATCGGGGCGACGACCACACTCTCGCCAGTATGGATACCCATGGGGTCCACGTTTTCCATCCCACAGACAATGAGGCAGGTATCGGTTTCATCCCGCATCACCTCGAATTCGACTTCTTTCCACCCCATAACGCTCTGTTCGATAAGCACCTGGTGTATGCGCGAACGGGAGAGCCCCAGTTCAACAATTCTCACCAGTTCCTCGCGGCTGAGAGCGATTCCGCCACCGGCACCGCCCAATGTATATGCCGGACGAACAACTGCAGGAAGGCCCACTGCGGCAATCGCTTCGTCAATCTGGCTGAGACTATTAAGGATCGTACTTTTTGGGACAGGTTCGCCGATTGACTGCATAAGGTCCCGGAATTTTTCCCGGTCTTCTCCTTTATAGATCGCCTCAAGCGGGGTACCAAGGATTTCAACTCCCTTGAGCGCCCCCATCTCGGCAAGTTCGGCAGTAAGATTGAGTCCGGTCTGCCCGCCCATTCCGGAAAGGATCCCGTCGGGTTTCTCCTTTTCGATGATCTTTGCAATGATGTTTGATTTGAGCGGTTCAATATAGATCTCGTCGGCCATTTCGGGATCGGTCTGGATTGTTGCCGGGTTGGAATTGACAAGGATAACCTTCAGGCCTTCCTCGCGCAGCGCGCGGCATGCCTGCGAGCCGGAGAAATCAAATTCAGCTGCCTGCCCGATCTGTATCGGCCCCGATCCGATGAGCAGCACCTTTTTTATATATGCTTTTTTTGGCATCAGGAGATCCTCCTGAAGAGCGAGTCAAAGAAATGCTCTTCTGTGTCCCTCGGACCGCCAAATGCTTCGGGATGGAACTGAACGGTGGTGAGCTTAAGATTTTCATTCTCAAACCCTTCTACCGTGCCGTCATTGACATTGGTGTACGAGATCCTGCACCCTTCAGGCAGAGATGCGGCATCTACTGCAAACCCGTGATTCTGTGTCGTGATAAAGATACGCCCGTCCCTGTACCGCACGGGCTGGTTGGCTCCACGGTGGCCGAACTTGAGTTTGTAGGTGTCTCCCCCAAGAGCCAATGCAGCGATCTGGTTTCCCATGCAAATCCCAAAGACAGGCAACTGGCCGATCAGGGTTTTTGTGCATTTTATTGCCGCTTTTGCCTGCTTTGGATCGCCAGGGCCGTTGCTGATAAAAATGGCGTCCGGTTTACATGCAAGGATATCATCAGAGATGACATTGTGGGGAAAGACGTAAAGGTCGGCACCCCGTCGCACAAGGCTTGTAATCATGTTCTTTTTTATGCCAAGGTCTATGATCGCGATCCGCTTTCCATTCCCCTTGATATGATATGGCTTTTTACAGGACACCTGCGGGATGGGGGTGATATCTGAAATATCCGGCGCCTTCTTTGCGAGCCGTACAGCATACTCACCGTCATCACTGCCGACAACAAGTGCTGCCCGCATCGTGCCATGTACACGGGTTTTTATGGTAAGGGCACGGGTATCCACACCCGTAAGGCCGTAAAGTCCCTGTTCTTCAAAAAATGTCCGGATTGAGGGTAAGGCGGCTGGTTTTTCACAAATCTCCTTTGTGACACACCCAAGGGCGCAGACTTTTGGGTTCTGGAAGTTCTGCAGGTCAACCCCATAGTTCCCGATGAGCGGGAATGTAAACATCAGGATCTGGCCGAAATAACTTGGATCGGTGAGCGATTCCATATAGCCGGTCATCTGGGTATTGAACACCAGTTCGCCGGCGACTTCACCTTCGACTCCAAATCCCTCCCCGACAACAGACTGACCATCCTCAAGACCCAGAACCGCCTTCATGATTTCCATATGTAGTGTGCCCGAATAGTTATTAACGATAGTGTCGGTGCATTAACCTTTTGACCGTCGTTGATCGAATCGATAATTTTTCTTATGTTGGACAATGGAATATTATTGCAGGAATAAAAATTCCTTAATTATCTCCCTGGTTTTGCCATTGGTTTTATTCAATCGGGTTCCCATGAACGAGGCATATGAATAAAAAGATGAAGGGTTGATATTCACATGCCTTATCTTAAAAAAATTGATTAAAAGGTGAAGTTCATGGGAACAATAGGACGCAAGATTGTTGATACCAATGTCGCGGAACTTGTCAAAATTCTCAACAAGGCATTCAGTGACGAATGGCTCGCTTATTACCAGTACTGGATTGGTTCCAAAATCGTGAAAGGCCCGAACAAGGAGGCAGTAATTGCCGAGCTCACCCTGCATGCAACGGAAGAACTGGCGCATGCCACCCTGCTTACGACAAGGATCATCCAGCTTGGCGGAACACCGGTAACAAAACCTCAGGAATGGTACAAACTTACCAATTGCGGGTATGATGCCCCCGATGACCCGTATGTGATCAAGGTGCTCGAACAGAACATCAAAGGGGAGCAGTGCGCCATCAGGACATATAACGCCCTGTTAAAAAAGACCAAAGACAAGGACCCGGTCACTTATAACATCGTCCTTACAATCCTGCAGCAGGAAGTCGAACACGAGGAAGACCTCCAGGCACTGCTTGAGGATATCGAAGTGATGATGCGGGAAAGGTGAACGCTTTTTTCCTGTCATAATCCAGAAGGACGGGAAACTTATTACCCGATTTAAAGTGCCCGATGACCGGGGAACCTGAGGTTTGAAATTTCCTTTCTTATTTGTGTTCATGGATCCCTCATCCTGCAACTCCTGTTCCGATGAAATGTGACAGGTATCACCGGGTTGCCATAAACCCTCTATCCCCATTTTTAAATACTATTCATCTCAATCTTCTGCCATTGACAAGAATGTGAGATGTATCATGAGCGTCGAACATGTGAGCGGCAGGAAGGCCGGTAACCTGATGCTCTATGCCTTAAGCACCTGCCAGTGGTGCAACAAGACAAAAGAGCTTCTCAGGGACCTTGGTGTTGAATTTGATTTTGTCTATGTGGACCTGCTCGATGAAAAGGAACAGGACCGGGCACTTTCAGAAATGGAACGATGGAACCCGAAGGGATCATTTCCGACGCTTGTAATTGATAACGCAAGATGTATTATCGGGTACCAGGAGAGTCAGATCAGGGAGGAATTTGGAAAATGACGCTCCCTCTTAACCCTGATTCACTTGTCGATGCAACATATACTGCTTTAAAAAAAGAGGCGGAAGACGGGGGGTACCGGTTGAACCCGGATATGGATTTTACAAAAAACCTTGTCGGGGGGCTGCTTAAAAATGAACAGCGGTACGGTTACCGGGCCTGCCCCTGCCGCCTTGCCACCGGTAAAAAAGAGGAGGATCTTGATATCATCTGCCCCTGTGATTACCGGGACCCCGACCTCGGTGATTATGGCGCCTGCTATTGTGCATTATACGTGAGCGACGCAATAGAAAAAGGCACACAGAAACTCGCACCGGTTCCAGAGCGCCGCCCCTCGCGCATAGATCGGAAAAAACCGAAGTCACCTAAAACTGCCGCGACAGCCCTGATACCGGCACTGCCGTTTCCTGTCTGGCGGTGTAAGGTATGCGGCTATCTCTGTGCCAGAGAACAACCCCCGGGGATCTGCCCGATATGCAAGGTACCAAAGGACAGGTTCGAACGTTTTATCTGAATAACCCTATTATTTTCTTTACCCAAAAATTATTGCAGAATTCCCAACCCTCAAATACCGTCTGCGCCAACCTAGGAGGTATGTCAGATACAGTCCATATAGAAATTGCCGGCTTTGAAAATGCCGACTGCTCCCCGTTTCCCTGCAACGAAGAGCGCACCTGCAGGCTCGTTGAGTGCTATCCTACCGGGAAACTGACTGTAGCATTCGATGCTCTCAAAAAGGTGCTTATGGATGAGTACGGAAACAAAATATCCATACAACTCACCCTGCTTGACAAGGGTACACCCCCCCAACTGCAGTCAATCATCGAAACCCACCACCCGGCGCTCCCCATGGTTATCATCAACGGCAGGGTGACACCCATCGGCAGGATTGCGCTGGAACGAATAAAAAAAGAGATTGAAAAAGTCCTGTGATTTTATACAATTTTTGATAGCGCACCGCTCTCAAGATCATAGTAGAGCCCGTGGACAGAGATCTCTTTTTTTATCAGAACCTCCCTGACCAGCGGGTACGTTTTCAGATGCTCGATCTGGAGCCGGACATTCTCCTGCTCGATCATCCGTAATCGTTCTTTCTGCTCAGCCGCTGTTGAAGGTTTTTTAATCTTTGTGTCAACCCGTTTCTTTGCTTCAGCAGCGTTGTTCAGCCAGTTGGGGATGTAAACATCCTCCAGCTCCTTGTCAAGGGCCTTGATTGCGCCGCAGTCCGAGTGCCCGCAGATGACGATGTGCTGCACTTTCAGGTGCCTGATCCCGTATTCAAGGACCGTTGCAAGGTTCCAGTCGTTTGCCGGTGCCATATTCCCGATATTCCGGTGCATGAATAACGTACCGGGCATCGTATTGGTGATGTGCCCGGTCTGGATTCTTGAGTCCGAGCACCCAATCCAGAGAACCGGTGGTTGCTGTCCTTTCACAAGCTCCGAATAACGTTCATGGTTCTGTTTGAATGCAGTTTCCCTGAATTTTGCATTTCCAGATAACAAATGGTCGATCATGGTATCTTCTGTCCTTTGAGTATGTATCAATGCGATGACAGGACCATTGCCTGTCCTGTAATTCCGGGTGGGAATGCAGGATCAATGAACCTTTCGGAATAATCCCGCACCATATCAGGTTAAAGGATATGCCAACCCGGCCTTCTGGCCATTAGGTTCTCTTTTTTATCAATCCCGCACGCCCATCTGCCGTGCAATCCTGTCAGCGAGGTGCTTCCCGTGAGAACCGTCCCAGTACAGTTTATTGCAGTGCGGGCAATAGAAAAAAGTAAAGATCTGGTTGTCTTTTGGAGCATAGTCAGCTCCTGCAATCTCGTCACAGGAAGCCTCCCGTAATTCCGTGTTGCAGAGGGAACACCGGGTCATCCGTACTTCCGGTTCGATGAAGGCACCATCCCGGAGCTGGGTCACCTGCCGGATCACATCATCGGAAGTTATAAGGACTCCTGCCGGCCCGGCACGGGTTGCCAGTTCGCGGTCCCGGGTAAGCAGAAGACGCCGCTGGTCATGTGCAATCCGCAAAAGGAGGGTGTCTTCCGATGAATTTCCCTCTGACAGGCTGTTTGCACTGATGGTATCATATCCCATGAGCCGGAGATACCGGCACAGGGTGCCGAGCATCCGGTCTGCGACAAATCGCGTCCTGCCTTCCTGTTTATGTGACATGTGTTACGATCTCAATGGTTTCCCCGCAGTTCCTGCACTGGTGCCCGTCGAGTTCCCGGATACTGCCTGAAAATCCCTGCCGCTCGATAAGGGTAGCCCCGCAGGACGGGCAATATGTATTTTCGTACGGGCTGCTGAAGACATTGCCGAGATATGGGAAGCGCAAACCCAGCGCCTTTGCCTTGTTGTAGATTTTTTCAAGCGTCGCAACAGGTGTTGCCCCGCGATCGGTCATCTTGTAGTCCGGGTGGAATGCGGAGAAATGCATCGGTGTCGCCGGGCCGAGGTGATCGATCACCCAGGCGATGAGCGCAGACTGCTCCTCCATGCTATCGTTCAAACCCGGGATGACAAGCGTCACGGTCTCGACATGCATGCCAAGTTCCCTTGCAAGCGCAGCCGAATCAAGCACCGGCTGGAGCCGGGCGCCGCAGACTTTACGATAGAAATCATCGGAAAATGCCTTGATGTCCACCCGGAACGCGCAGAGCATAGGGGCGAGCTCCCGCATCGCCTCTTCGGTGATATACCCGTTTGTCACATAAACCGTTCCCAGCCCTTTTGCCCGGGCAAGCGTGCCCATGTCAAGGGTATACTCGTACCAGATTGTCGGCTCATTATAAGTCCATGATATGCTTGCGCTCCTGCTTCCGACAGCCCGCGCAACCCCTTCTTCCGGAGGAAGTGCCCGCAGCATTTCCGTATCGGGTTCCGCCCGCGATATGTGCCAGTTCTGACAATGCCGGCAATGGAAGTTGCAGCCGATGCTCCCCAGCGAATATGACCGGGTACCGGGAAGAAAATGGAAGAGCGGTTTTTTTTCAATCGGGTCGATTGCCTCGGCGCTGATCTTTGCATATGTGGAGGCATAGAGCGTCCCCTTCCGGTTGATCCGGACCCCGCAGATGCCATGCCCGCCTTCTTTTATCGTACAGCGATGGCTGCAGAGCGAGCACGATACCGTATCGTTTTCCTGTTTCTGGTACCGGAGCGCTTCATGCATTACGGGATATCCCCCATTAAAAACCTGTTATACTCTTTTTAGTTCATCGTCTTTATCATCAGCCTCAAGGACAAACGAGCCGCGGTATTTGCATGCCTTGCAGAGGTATACCTGCCCGATATATCCCCCCGCAACCGGGAATATGTCAGGGCTTTTGCATACGGGGCAGTAGATCATGTTCAACAACTCTATATGACCATCCGGCACAAAAACTAGTGCAATGAAGAAGGTTGTCATCTCGCTGGGTGGTTCTGTCCTGATGCCTGCGCTTGAAAAAAACCGTATCAGGAAGTACGTTCCCGTGCTGCGGGAGATCGCATCCCGCCACCAGATCTTCGTGGTAGTCGGAGGCGGCGGGGAGGCGCGACGGTATATCGAAGCAGCCCGGAGTCTCGGTATTGACGAAGGTACTGCAGATGAGATCGGGATCCTGATCACCCGGCTCAATGCCACCATGCTTGTTGCCGCGCTGGGCGATGACGCCTATCCCCGGGTTGCGGAAAGCCATGCCGAGGCCAAAAAGTATGCCGAGCACAAAAAATGCGTGGTCATGGGCGGGATCACCCCGGGGCAGACCACTGACGCGGTTGCGGCCGTACTTGCCGAGCGTGTGCATGCCAGCGTGTTCATCAACGTGACATCGGTCGATGGCATCTACTCCGCGGACCCGAAAAAAGACAAGAATGCTGTGCGGTACGATTACCTCACCCCGCGCCATCTCATCGAGATCGTGGGAAAAGCACAGCTGGTCGCCGGCATCAATACAGTCCTTGATATCATCGCTGCCCGTGTAGTTGAGAGAAGCGGTATCCCCCTTGTCGTGCTGGATGGTACAAATCCCGAAAACCTGCGCTCCGCGGTGCTCTCAGGTACCTATACCGGCACAATTGTGAGCGACAAGAAGGGCAAACCGCTGCCGGTATAACACGAGCGAACGGCAGGTATTTGTAACGTACTGCGCAATACTGTAGGAGCGCAGGGGTAGTAGGGTAGCCTGGTCCATCCTAGAGCGTTTGGGACGCTTTGACGGCGGTTCGAATCCGCCCTACCCCATTGTTTCATGCAAAAAACCACTGCCAAAAAAATATATTCGCTCCTTGTGCAGCGGTATCCCGATGCATCCGGTTCCCCTGCAATGCACAGCAGGGGTTCGCCTTTTGAGGTCCTGATCCTGACCATCCTCTCCGCACAGACAACCGACCGTGCAGTGCTCCTTGTGAAAAAACCGCTATTTATCAAATATCCAACCCCGGCTGCTCTCGCACAGGCAAAGATTGATGATGTTGAACGGATCATCCACAGCCTCGGGTTCTTTCATGTGAAGGCGCAGTACATCATCGCGGCATCACGGACTTTGCTTTCGGACTTTCACGGAATTGTTCCAAAGACGATGGACGAACTCCTGAAGATCCCGGGTGTCGGGCGCAAAACTGCAAACATCGTCCTGTATCACGCGCTGGGTAAAAACGACGGTATTGCAGTAGATACCCATGTCCGTAGGCTTGCCCAGCGGATCGGTTTTTCAGATAACAGTGAGCAGGACAAAATTGAGCAGGACCTGATGGAGGTATTTCCACGGGAACAGTGGGGTGACCTCACCGATCTCCTGATCGCTCACGGGAGAGCATGCTGTAATGCAAAAAAACCCCGGTGCAATGTATGTCCTGTCAAGCGTTACTGCCTTTATGCCAGGGCTCAAAAAACCTGATTCTTGAAGGCGGGCTCACTGAAAATCTCTGATAACAAATCCGTAAAATCTTCCCCGGGTTGCCCTTCACTCCTGAGAACGGCAGATATTTACCAGAAATATTATTAAAATTTACTTTTTCTGCTGACAAAAATGCGTTTTTCAATACCCGATAAAAATACGGATAACCGAGAATGATATAAAACCGATTAAGGCGCTGACGGGGATTGTGAGGATCCATGCCCACATGATAGTCCTTGCAACCCCCCACTTCACCGTGCTGATGCCCATGGTCGAACCAACTCCCATAATTGATGAGCATATAATATGGGTCGTACTCACCGGGATCCCTGCAATGGATGCCCCAATAATAGTTGTCGCGCCGGCCGTCTCTGCCGCAAATCCATGCACCGGGCGCAGTTTCGTGATCTTGTATCCCATGGTCTTCACGATGCGCCAGCCGCCGGCTAAAGTCCCAAGAGCGATAGCCGCATGGGCGGCAAGGATCACCCATAACGGGACGGGCAGGTGGTTCGGGTCGACACCGGCACCGAAATACCCGATGGAAAAGAGCAATGGCACGATAATGCCCATGGTCTTCTGGGCATCGTTTGTCCCGTGGCTGAAACTGTATGCCGCGGCCGAAAAAATCTGGAGCTTCTTGAAATAGTGCTCGGCGGACGCCTTGTTGGCTTTTTTTGTCAGGTTGAGTACCACCGCCATGAAAACGAACCCGCAGGCAAGACCGATGACCGGGGAGACGATCATGAACGTGGCAACGAGCTCGACCGTTGACCACTTGATTGCCGTGATTCCTGCTGCTGAAATACCTGCTCCCGAGACGCCGCCAATAAGCGCGTGGGATGAGGAAGTCGGGAGGCCAAAATACCAGGTGATCAGGTTCCAAGAGATCGCACCAATGAGGGCTCCGAGCACGATAAAGGGGATTACTGCTGTTTCAACCAGTTCGAGCTGGATGATTTTGCTGATCGTGCTCGCGACAGCAACCCCGAATCCGAATGCTGCGATGAAGTTAAAGAATGCGGCAAACGCAACCGCTCTTCTTGGAGACATGACTTTTGTGGAAACAACCGTGGAGATCGAATTGGCAGAGTCATGAAATCCGTTGGTAAAATCGAAAATGAGAGCGATCCCGATGATGACGACGATGAGTTCCCACGTTGCTTCGATCATGTAATCCTCTCACAGGTTCCTGCTAATGAACTCACGAGTGCCGGATCGCGATGTCGGAGAGTACGTTTGCCACATCTTCGCAGTTATCAGTCGCCGTCTCAAGATGCTCGTAGATATCCTTTAATTTTATGATCGTGATCGCGTGCTGGGTCCTGAAGAGGTCGGTTATCGCGTGGGCAAGCACATCGTCAGCAAGATTTTCCAGCCTGTTCACCTCGATGCAGCGTTCCTCAATATATTTTGGGTTCTTAATCGAGCGTATGCCCCTGATCGCACTCTCGAGTTCTGCAGTCTGCATATGGATCAGCTTGGCGAGTTCTATCATGTGGACATCGGTCGTCTCAATACCGTAATAGAACATCTTTTCAGTTGCCCCGTCGATATAGTCCAGCACCTCGTCGAGCGTTGAGGCTAGGCGCGAGATCTCCTCAGGTTCAAGCGGGGTGATGAAGGTCCGGTTCAGCTCCTCGTAGATATTATGAGTGACCTGGTCCCCCCTGTGTTCGAGATGTTCAATTCCCTGCCGTTTCTCTTTTACACTTGTGAAATCCTCAGTCAGGTTCAAAAGTTTTCCCGCTGCCTCCTTCACGATCCCGGCCTGCTGCTCGAACAGGTCAAAAAAAACCTTGTCCTGTGGTATTAACAATTCCCGAATTCCCATAATAACCCTACCGATCATCAGGCAGGGAAGGTAAAAAATGTGGCGATTTTACCATCAGGCAAGACCTTGAATGAGTGCTGCGATGAGATAATACCCTCCAAATGATATAATGAGGGCGAGGGGGATGGTGATCACCCATGCGGTCATCATTTCCCGGACTACATCCCACTGCACCGCATTTTTCCCCCGGGTTGCACCGACACCGACAATCGCGCCGGAAATGACATGCGTCGAAGAGACCGGGATCCCGAATACCGTGACAAGCGTGAGGACTCCGCTTCCGGTTGTCGCGGCACAGAACCCCTGGTATGGCCGGATTTTCGTGATCTTTCTTGCCATCTTGTCCACCACCTGCCACCCGCCAAAACACGTGCCGAACCCCATCGCGATTGCCGACAGGAGCACTACCCAGACGGGAACGTCAAATGCGGACAGCATCCCGGCAGAGAAAAGGAGGGCGGTGATCACACCGACTGCATGCTGGCCGTCGTTTGCACCATGGCCTGCTGCCTGGAAGAGGGAGGCGATAACATGGAGGGGCTGAAAGATCCTGCGCATCCTGTTCTGCCGGGAATGCCTGAAGAGATGCGAGACAAGGATATCGAACAGGAACGCGGCGGTCAGGCCGAGTATCGGGGAGATGAAAATAAACAGGACGATCCCAAGGATACCGTTCAGTTTTAAGATGCCGAGTATCATCAGGACAGGAATTGCGACAGCTGCACCGCAGGTCGCACCGACACCGGCAACGGGTTTCCAGTCTCCCTTGAGCATGACCGTAATAATCACCAGCGTTAAAGCACCTGCACATGCACCGGCGATCCCCCCGATGATGACAATATCCAGGGATTTTAAGGACGGAAGTACCACTGCGGATAATCCTGAAGCACCAATACCGGCGCCAAGGATCGCTCCCACCATTGCATGGCTGCTTGAGATCGGGATACCAGACCGGGTGGCGACAAAGACCAGCACAATCGAGACCAGCATGGCAACCACAATGGAGAGCGGGGTCAGTGCATCCGGTGCGATGATCGCTGTACCGATCGTGTGCGCCACAGCGGTTGTAAAGATAAACGGGCCTAGCATGTTGCAGATGCCGGAAAGAAGCGTCGCCTTAAGCGGGGAAAGCGCCTTTGTGGCGACAACGGTTGCAATCGAGTGAGATGCATCGTTGAGCCCGTTGACGAAGTTGAGTGCAAGCGCAAGAACGATCCCGAAAAGGATGAGCGGTTCCATATCGTTCAGCTGTGGCTCATCGAGATGTCATTGAGTGCATGCCCGACATCATTGCACTTTTCCATCACCCTGCCCATACCCTCAAAGATATCCTTTAACTTGATGATGAGCAGCAGGTCTTTTGTCTTGAACAGGTCGAGCACGGCACGTGACTGAAGCTCGATCGAAAGGTTGTAGAGCCGGTTGATCTCGCCGGCATGAGACCGGACTTCTTCGGGTTTGTCCAAGGTAGCAAGGCTTGTGATCGCATGCTGTATCTCGGTTGCCGACAACAGGACAAGGTACGAGAACTCCTTTAATACATCACTGGATTCCGTCAGCCCGTACGTGCAGATCTGGTTGGTTACCCGGTCGATCCTGTCCAGAACATCGTCCATGACCGGTGCAAGACGGGCGATCTCTTCCGGTTCGAGCGGGGTAATCAATGACTCATCGAGTTTCTCGTATACCTGCCGGGTGATCTCGTCACCGTTATGTTCGATCTGCCGGACCCGGTGCGCCTTTTCCGTCCCGCCCGGCAGTTCATGGGTGATCTCGTTAAGTACAGTCGCCGCTTCACTTATCGTTCCTGCCATTTTGGCAAACAGTCTAAGAAATACGCGGTCTTCGGGAAGTATCAGGTCACGGATCCGCATGATCGTTCCTACATCTGTGCTGTCCCGCGAGCATAAAAATAGTATGGCTGTTGTGCGAAGGATTTGCGAAATATCAGCGACGATAAAACCATGGACCGAGCGGGAATTGAACCCGCGGCCTCTTCCATGCCAAGGAAGCGATCTACCCCTGATCTATCGGCCCGCTCTTATGTAGTTGTATGGCATTGGTTAAAAGAATTGTTTATGAGGTACCCCCCTGTTTTAAGGAGGGGCAACAAGATTCCGGGAAAAAACCCGAAGCATCATTTTCGGTTCGGATGGGGGTAGGACTTGGGAGAATGTCATCCATTCATCCTCGATTATCGATGATGCCTCCCGGGTACATTCATCCAGTGCGCCGGATTTCCTCACAAGGCCGATTCCCTCAGAAAGAGACTTTGGGTTCGATCTCAGATGACGGGAACAGAGGATCCTGCAAAGTCTGCTGCTTTCACGGGTTCCAAGAAGGTCGAGAGCCCTGACAATGACATACGTCAGTTTGCCGGATGCGAGATCGTCATACCGGCCGTCACCAGCATCTTGAGAACCGGTGAAACAGTGGATATCATTCATTATCTGGAACGATACCCCCAGTGCACTGGCAAAGGATACGCATGCGTTCCGTGTACGTTTGTCAGCACCTGCAAGGATGCAGGCTGCCTTTGCAGCTGCAATCGCCGGAGATGCTGTCTTGAATGTATACATCTGCAGGATCTTTTCCGGCAGGTGATTACTGGACCAGGCAGCAAGGTTTTTGCTTGAAAGATTTTTTGTCCAGAAGATATCCTGTGCCTGCCCGAAGTGGCCTTTAATGAACATATCAAGTGTGAGGTTATAAAACTCAAGCCTTTGCTGATCGGTCAAGCACGGGTGCCAGCCGTAAAGTACAGAGGGGAGGAAATACAGGGTGTTTGCGGCATTGACAGCGACATCGATGCCATACTTCTTATGTATGCAGGCGTCCCCTCTCCTCGTTGTCGCATTGTCCTCGATATCATCGATGATTAAGGTCCCGGTATGCGTCAGTTCGGGAACGACTGACAACAACATCCTGTACTTTTCCGAACTGACACCGAGCGCCTCGAGCATGAGTGTACTAAATACCGGCCGCCAGTACTTTTTCTTCCGGGAGAGGAGGTCCCAGACCGGAGCTGTGATCACTGCGTTGCATGCGGTCGTTTCGTGCCGATACCTGGGAGTCCCGGCGAACTGCCTGTACCGGGCCGGAGTCATTCTCGGTGGGAAGAATGACCTGATGCAATCATCGATCCTAGTGGAATGGAACTGCAGGTACTGGTTGAAATCGAAGATATACCCGTATCCCTGTAACTCGAGCCTTGCGTTTGCCGTAAACCGCCTGCCACTAACGATTCCGGTTGCTGTGGCCACACCTTCCCAGAATGCCCGCATGTAGCCGAACAGGGGGATCTCCTGATCGTCTGTAAGTGCATCGACCGTGATTGTTGCAGAAATTTCCGGAATTTCAAAGCGCCAGCTGACGGGAAACCGGATATGTGTCCTTTTACTCTCCCAGAACCGGGTCGGGATAGCGGTGAAATTACGGTAAAACCGGGTTCGTTCTCCTTCCTTGAACACGGCGATGAACTGCCCTACAACCTTTTCGCTCTGCATATCGCGGGAGATGAAGATGATCCAGTCGGATCCGTCATCGCCATTCATCCCGACCCAGTCCCATCCATAGACATTCCCCCCGGATTGCTGGGAGAGGAACCAGCTGGTATTTCCCCACTGGTGATCCAGCCATGCCGTTCCACAGACCTCCTCGTTTCCGTACGTGCCGTTCAATTGAAGACGCGGGTACGTGGAATATGCCATACGATGTTGAAACGAAGAGCCAGTACCGTCGATAAAACCACGGGGGCTCACCGGGGTGAGGGAAAAACAGCACGGCACCTGACTTACCGGCGCGTCAAATGCGACGTGAAACCGGGATTCTGACTGGGAAAACAAAAAATCTTTCCAGCAGATGGAAAAAGGTTCCAGCGAGACAGAAGCCCGCTTTTGTTCTAGTGAGAGCGGCGAGGGCGGGCCGTAGGAACGGAGTTCATCGAGGTACGTATCGATAAAACAGGGATCAAGGTTGGACTTCCTGTTCTTTTTTTTCTTTTGGGAAACAATCCACTTCAATGCTTCCTGCTCGCCCCGGCTGACAACGTCGTGTTGGCCGGTGGCGGGGTTGAGCATTGACAGGATCAGGTAATACCCGTCGGAAGGGTTTTTTTTCTTTTGGGAAACAGTGTAGCGAAATATCGTTGCAAGAAAATATTGGCGGCCTGAACACGGAGCATCAAAAGATCCGTGGACAAACCACCATTCAATGGTGCTGCCGAACTGAGGGGATTCGCTGGCAATTCCTAGATTTCTTTGGGAAACTGCGGTTTTTTTGCCTGGTTTTTTCCTGTTCTGTGGGTATGTGATCGTGCTTTTTATTTTCCTTCCGGCAGCCATTGAAAAGAATGGGAAAGCATCGCCTATAAAGACCTTGATCATTCATCTGGAACCAACAAGTGAGCCTGAAGGATCCCTGATTCTCTATTTGGTAATTTCAAGAGTTCCTTGAAAAAACCGATGCTTCGGAAGATACTGATGGCAAGCTGCAACAGATTATTTTATCCTTCCTGCCTGCAGGAAAATATGTGAAGGTACCCCCTGAAAGAAAAACATTTATTGCCTATATCATATGATTCAGAAGCATGCGATCTGGCATCCTGATCATCCTCCTCTTACTGACACTCTTTCTTATTCTCGTTCCGCCTGCTGCTGCGGTGCACCCCCTGGCGCCAAAACATGTAATGATCATGGACGACAAAGATTGGGCGCAAAGGGCGCAGGAAAGCGCATCACAAGGATATCCCGAAACCGCGTACCAGGAGTATGAACGGGCGATTTCCGAATTGCATGACGAATATTGGGATAAAACGGCAGGTATCTCTAAAGATCGTGATAGATCTTATTATGACCGTTATTCTCTATATGCGCTGGGAGCGGCAAATGCTGCCCATGAGGTAAACACAAGAGCAGGGGGGGATCCACAAATAGATAAAGAGGTTAATGACTTTTACAGTCAGGGGTCATTAGGGTACTTTAATGGTTTATCTGTTGCGGCACAATGGAGAGTGAGAGAGGATCGCAGGAGACAGGATTTCGAATGGTCCAACAATGAACTGGAGGAAATGATTAAAAACCAGCGCTCGGGCGTAACATTTCCCTGTTTCTTTGGATTGGTCATGAACAAATCCCCCTTCGCAAGTGAAGTTCAACGGATCCGGGATTTCCGTGACGGCCCGATCTCTGACAGTTACATCGGGTCCCGGTTCATGAAGGCATTCAATGCATGGTACTACTCCTTCAGCCCGGCAGTTGCCGGGTTTATCTACGAAAATCCGTCAGTAACACCGGTGATGCAGGCTGACTTTGCCCCGCTCATCGGGATTGTCCTTATTTCTCAGTGGGTCTATTCCGTGCTCAGTTTCAACACTGAAATCGCAGCACTCATCGTTCTTGTCACGGGCGGAGCGCTCTATGGACTTATCTACCTCCTCCCTGCCCTCTTCCTCGGCATCTGGGCAGCGGGAAGAAAGGGGTGGAGTACCCCGGCACCTGCGGTGCTGAAACCTGTGGCAGCATTGTGGGCGGGAGTTCTCGTTCTGGTCATTGTCAGTGCCATTGCCAGAATCGATCCTGTTGCCATACTCAGCACCGGGCTGCTGGTTGCGGTCACGGTGATCCTGACCGCCAGTGCAGGTGCACTCCTCCTCTCATGCCATTGGGGAACAAAGAAGGAAAATCGTCTATAAGAACCTCAATTTTTAAAAAAAAATCATAATCTTATCAGAATACAAAAAAGAGATAGATTGTTTTTAGTGTTAATGGAGGGTCATCGATATTTAACGGAAAAAGGAAAAGGTAGAAGTTATCCACCAGAATCGATGCGAGCCCTATCAGGACACCTGCGATTGCGACAAACGCGATCTTCCCGGTTGTCTTTTTTATCATATACACCGAATACCCGCCAACAATAATGGCAGCAAAACCAAGGAGATACGGGTAGAGTATCCATGACAGGATACCAAGGATAAGGCTCCCGATCCCTGCCCAGTTCCGGGCCAGTTTGACAGCAGGAGTAGCCGGCTGCACAGCGGGCCTGCCTTGCTGTGGGATGACCGGCTGCTGTACAGAACCTGCAGGTGGGATGTAGTACGAGGAGGCGACCGGATGGGCTGCCGGTTGCTGAACGGGCGGGGCAGTGGCCGGTTGCGCTGCTGCCTGTTTCTGCTGCCCGCTACTGACCGGGGGAATATACCATGATGGTTTTTCTGAAGGCTGGACCGGCTGCTCCGGTGCCTGCGCAAACGCCGGCACCCATGCACTGCCGGTCCATTTCAGCCAGCTGCCGTCGGCCGGGCTGATCGCCCACCATGTGCCGGTATTGTCCTGGTACTTGAGTTCCGCTATTCTCCGGTTGAATTCATCCAATCCGATCTGGCCGTAGTCAAGCTGGCTTTTTGCCATGCGGTATGCCGCTTCTGCTTCCTGTGCGTTCATCGTAGATCCCCGTTGCGGGTAAATGGGTTCTCTTCCGGTAACCTGATCCTGATAGGAGGATATCATTTTTCTGATTACATAAATATGGCGGGACGGCAGGCCTGAACCAGCTACCACAATTAGTTTTTCGGGGAAAAACGCAGGAAATCCAGAAAAACCGGACGCCCGGTTATGGAAAAATGATGCCCTTACGGCTGTCAGGGAAGTAAAAGAGGGATCGGGGCAGTATCTGGTCTGTGCCCTTTTCATTATGGCAGGCCGGGCAATGGTATGCCAATCCTCCTGACGTCCCGGCCTACCGTATGATGGTAAAGTATAAAGGATATGGTACGGAATTCACATACATGAGATATCCCGGTTTTTTTCTTATACTTCTGGTTATTTTTATCTCCATGACCATCATAGTGCCGGTTCTTGCAGATGATTCTGCAGATAGTACAACGGGCACGCCCCATGTCCGAACATGGCAGAACCCAATACGCAGGTCATGGGAGGCAAGACATCGCGTGTTCTTTTCTGCCGATGAATTTATAGCGGACGGCGATCGGGCCAAACAGGGTGGGGACTATTCTGATGCGCTGGGGAGCTATAACACGGCCATCGATACTATCCAAAAAAGCGGGATTTTGTCTGACACAGAAAAAAACCGAAAACTCGCAGAGATTTACCGGCATAAAGCTGATTTATACCGGGTGCGGCAGGACGTGGGTGATGACGCTCTTGCTGCCCGTGCAGACGAGAAAGCGCAATCGTATGTTGCCCAAGGCACGGGTCACGACATCTGTCCTGTATACCTCACGTATTACCTGACACCTCTTGCCGGGACGGTCGAACAGGTTAAGGAATTCCGGGATGGCCGGATAAAGAAGAGTTATACCGGTTCCCGGTTCATGGAAGGATTCAATTCGTGGTACGACTCCATGAGTCCGTCAGCATCGGGATATATCCGCGAACACGCGGCGGTTAAAACCCTGAATGCATTCAACCTTGCACCGCTCATGGGCATCGTGATCTTTTCGCAGGAGATCTACACCCTCGCCGGCTTCAATGTCGAGTTTGCAACCATCTGCACTCTTATTGCCGGCGGAGCGCTGTACGGTGTTCTCTACATCTTCCCCTATGCCTCACTGGGAATGATCGTTGCGGCTGGAAGGGGGTGGCGCATTCCCGGAACGGGGCGCATGAAACCGGTAGCTGTTATCTGGATGTGCACCCTTGCAACGCTCTCTGTAGGAGTTGTCTTCTCGCTTGACATATTGACGGTGATCAGTTCAAATCTCCTTGTTGTCTGCTCAATGTATCTTTCAGCAGGTGCCTGCTCGCTTGTATACTGCAGGTTCATGCGTGGGAGCCCTGCCGGGGATACCCATTTATCGCTCTATCGGATGGCAACCAGCGGCCCCTTATGCCTGAATAACCCTCCCCGTTTATAAGAAATAAAGAAAATCGAATGACAATCTTAGAGCTCATGGCACCAGCCAGAACGTAAGCAGCATTCCCTGAGATGGCGGGAACAGGATAAAATAGAAATTATCTGTGACGATCGATGCGAGCCCTATCAGGACACCTGCGATTGCGACAAACGCGATCTTCCCGGTTGTCTTTTTTATCGTATACACCGAATACCCGCCAACAATTATGGCAGCAAAACCAAGGAGATACGGGTAGAGTATCCATGACAGGATACCAAGGATAAGGCTCCCGATCCCAATCCAGTTTCGGGCGGGTTTAGTGGCTACCGCCGCTGCCGGCTGCTGCGCGGCGGGTTGCTGTGCTCCACTGGTTGGGGGAATGTAGTATGATGACGGTGCCGGCTGGGGTGATGGTTGTTGGACCGGGTGCTGCACCGTATGGGTTGCTGCAGGTTGCCCAGCCGCCGGTTTCTGCTGTCCGCTGCTGACCGGCGGGATGTACCACGAAGGTTTTGTTGCGGGTTGTTCCGCAACAGGTTGCGGTGCAGCCTGCCGGGGAGCCGATTGCACCGGTGCCTGAGGGGCTGCAGAAGCAGGTTGTGCGAATGCCGGTACCCATGCAGTTCCTGTCCACTTCAGCCAGCTGCCGTCAGCCGAGCTGATTGCCCACCACATGCCGGTGTTGTCCTGGTACCGGAGCTCGGCGATCTTTTTGTTATAATCGTCAAGCGTGATCTGCCCAGTATCAAATTGGGCTCTGATTGATTTGTATGCAGCCTGTGCTTCATTTGCATCCATGGGATATCAGTCTCCTTTTTTAGGATTGGGTTACCTGACCCTCGCGGTTTTTTAAGAGGTTTATAAGAGGGTATCATCGCTTTAAACCCATAAACATACTGGTTAGGGGAGACTTTTTTAAAAGTGATGTCCGGGTGCAGGCAGCCTGCCAGAAAATAAAAAATTTCCGGTCCTGAGTTCAATACCGCTGCCGGTAAATGACCGGTTCATCGATTACCTTGTAGGTCTTTCCTGATAAGAACCTGACAAATACTTCGACCCTGTCAGTGCTCTTTGTACCCATCAGGTTGACTTCCGGGAATTCCATCCGCGTGTCCATCTTTGCGGTAACAACATTGCCATCAGCTTTTGTCAGCCTGACCTCGATCTCCTTGACCATCGATTTTCCCGGCCCGCCTTCAAACCTCACAACCACACGTCCCGCACCGTCTTTTGGCTGGACCGAGAAATACACTTCGGAGTTTTTCGGGGGCTGTTCGGTTGAACCTGAAGGAAGGACTGTTTCCGTGGCAGCAGGACTTGTCATGGTCTGGGTTGGTGAAGGGGATGACGGAGGGGGCAAACCTGTAGTGATCGAAGATTGCCAGACCGCAAGGAGCGGAATACTGACCAGCCATACCATTCCGATCACTGCAACGACAATAAAGAGCCCGAGGACAACTGCCCGCACAAGCACCCACCGCACCTCAGGAGCTCCTCCCCGGGGGGCGGGTATTTGCGGTTCAAAGGGAGGTTGTGGAAGGACAGGCGGTTCTGGTTGCATAGTATCCATATGAGTACCTCATGTTATAAAAAAAAGGTAATTAATGTTTCATTGCTGAAGATGCAGGTTTTGCGCTAATTATTAGAAACCAGACGTCAAACAACTGACAGGGACGATATGGACTGCGATCCTGGCAAAGGCCGGAAGTGTAGTATGAGGCGCACATGACACTGGGTATCATCGGAGGGACCAGCCTCCTCTTCTCCCGGCTTCCCCATCTCAAAAAAAGCCGGGTTCATACACCGTTTGGAAATACGGAGGTCCTCTGCGGCGATGTGGTGATGCTGATGAGGCACCAGGAGGGCCTTCCGCCGCACAGGATCAATTACCGTTCAAACCTTGCAGCGCTCGCGATCTCGGGTGTGGACAGTGTTGTGGCATTCGGTTCCTCGGGCTCGCTCAAAAAAAGGATTGCACCCGGTTCTGTCGTCATCCCGACCGATTATATATCGATGACCGATATCCCGTCAATCCATGACCATGCGATCGACCATATCCGCCCCGAGCTCTCGCAGGAACTGGCATCCCGGCTCTCGCACATCATCCCCGGAGCGAGACTGGGGGGGGTATACATCCAGACACGGGGTCCGCGGATTGAAACTGTTGCCGAAGTACGGGCGCTTGCAAAGGTTGCCGATATCGTCGGAATGACCGTCGCATCCGAGGCAACGCTTGCATGTGAACTGGGCATGGCGTTTGCCGCGGTCTGCACGGTTGACAACTATGCAAACGGGCTGGATAGTGAAGTGCTCACGTATGATCACATCCTTGAGACATCCCGTTCAAACCGGCACCGGACCGAAAAGTTTGTATCCAGTATCATCAGGGAACTTGGTTGATAAGGAGTTGGCAGGGCATGGACGAAATTTTTTCCAGGAGTTATCCGCTGTTGATCAGCAATGTCAGGGTGGACGGGCGTGCGACAGATATCTTTGTCAATGATACAGGTGCCATAGCCGCAATCGGCACGGACATAAAGAAACAGTACGCACGCGAATCCGAGTTCATTATTGATGGTGACGGCGCGATTGCGCTCCCGGGGCTTGTCAATACCCATACGCACGCAGCGATGTCGCTGCTGAGGGGATATGCAGATGACATGTTCCTGCAGGACTGGCTTTCTCAGAAGATCTGGCCCCTTGAGGCGCATCTCACCGGCGATGACGTTTACTGGGGAACAAAACTTGCCTGCCTCGAGATGATCAAGACCGGCACGACGGCGTTTAAAGACATGTATTTTTTCATGATGGATGCCTGCCGCGCGGTTGAGGAGATGGGGATCCGCGCCGTTCTAGCCTATGGTTTTATCGACCTTTTTGATGCAGAAAAACGTGAAAGGGAGATAAAAGCGACCGATGAGTTCTGTACTCATGTAAGGCACCTCGGCAACCCGAGGATCCGGGCGGCAGTCGGGCCCCATGCCGTCTATACGGTGTCGCCGGAATCTTTAAAATGGCTTGCCACGTACAGTTCGGAGAATAAAATCGGTATACACATACACCTTTCCGAGACAGAAAAGGAAGTATCCGAATGTGTCGGGCAGCACGGTATGCGCCCTCCCGCGCTCCTTGACTCCTGCGGGATTCTCACACCACGGACGGTTGCCGCACACTGCTGCTGGGTTGACAGACCCGAGTGCCGCGTCCTCGCAGAGCGGGGGGTGCATGTGTCCCATAACCCGTCAAGCAACATGAAGCTTGCCACCAACCGCGCCATGCCGTACCACTGGCTGAAGGATGCCGGCGTTAACGTCTGCCTCGGGACAGATGGCTGCGCATCGAACAACAACCTTGACATGTTCGAGGAGATGAAAGCTGCCGCGCTCCTCCAGAAATTCTACTGGAACGACCCGACCCTGCTCCCGGCACCCGATGCGCTCCATATGGCAACTGCTGCGGGCGCCCGGGCACTGGGCTTTGGCAATGGCATACTCGCGGCAGGACAAAACGCAGATCTAATCCTCGTTTCTGCCCGCACATCATGCAACATCCCAATGCACAACCCAACGTCAAACCTTGTGTATTCCTGCAGCGGGTCCGCAGTGGAGACCGTACTCTGTAATGGAAGGGTCGTGATGCTGGAGCGTGAAGTGCCGCATGAACAGGAGATCCTTGCAGGCGCACAAAAAGCATCGTCCAATCTTGTGAAGCGCGCTACAGATAAAGGATAATTCAGACAGGATATCATGCAAAAAAACAAAGCGCCGGATTGTTTCCGTACTATGGCATTTTCCTGCTGCGCCATCCTGGTACTGTTCTGTGTGTTTTCTGCTGGCTGCGTTGATAATTTCACCATACCTGATGTCAACAGCTTCTCATTCCCGAAATTTTCTGAGAGCGGGGGATCCCTAAAGGCATATTTCCTTGATGTGGGGCAGGGGGACTCGACACTGATTGTTTTTGGGAACACAACAATCCTCATCGATGCCGGGGAAACGGACAAAGGAGATATCGTTGTCGGCAAGCTCAGGTCGCTTGGCATCTCCCGAATCAATCTGCTGGTAGTCACCCATCCGCACTCCGACCATATCGGCGGGATGGAGAAAGTGCTTGGCGCATTTGCCATCGGGCAGGTGCTTGATTCGGGGATGCCGCACCCGTCACCAATCTATGAACGGTTCCTTGATACAATAGAGGAAAAACATATCCGGTACCGCATCGCACAGCAGGGGCAGACCATCGACCTTGACCCTGCACTCAGGATCGTGGTGCTCTCCCCGCCCGGACAGAGAAACTCCGATGACCTCAACGACAATTCCATTATCCTTCGTATCTCGTACGGCACAGTCGATCTGCTGCTGACCGGAGATGCCGGGAAAGGGACCGAGGAGCAACTGGAAAAAACCGGCTATGCGCTGGACTCTGAAATCCTCAAGGTCGCGCATCACGGGAGTACGCATTCGACCGGCACGGCATTTCTCGGGCGTGTCCACCCAGAGGTCGCGGTGATCCATGTCGGCGCAGGCAACCAGTACGGGCACCCCTCCGAAGAAACACTTGCAGCCCTGAAAAATGCCGGAGTGAGTGTCTATCGCACTGACAGGGACGGGGACATTCTGGTCACGAGCGACGGGATATCATACAAGATCCAGACCGCATACGGCGCGGTTGGAGTGCCGTTTATTCCGGCCACACCAGTTACTGTGAGCCCGGTGAAATCAACAACAGTCAGCACCACCACGACCCCGTATGATGTAGTGATCAGCGCAACGCAGTTCAACGCACCTGGCGATGACCGTGAAAACCTGAACGGGGAGTACATCCGGATCACCAACCGTGGAACAGGTGTGGTGAGCATGAACGGGTGGACACTATCGGACCGTACAGGAGCACGCCCCTACATCTTTCCCGCGTTCCTTCTCCTGCCGGATTCCTCGGTGTTTGTCTACACCGGCACCGGTGCGATCAATGACACCGCGCTCTTCATGGGACAGACAGCTCCCGTGTGGGGCAACAACGGCGATGAGGCGGTACTTAAAGATGACCGCGGGAACGTGGTCGACCGTCGCTCTGAAAGCGGGGGGACCTGATGGTGCAGGCAACTGTTGACCGGATCGAGGGAGATTTTGCAGTCCTCGTGCTGGACACCCGCACACAGCATACCGTAACCCTCCCCGCATCCATCCTTCCCGCCGGGTGCAGGGAAGGAGACAGGGTAAGCCTCACGCTACAACCGGATCCTGATGCAACCCGCAGGGGGCGGGAACGGATTGCAGGAACTATAGACAGGCTCACCGGAAAATAAAAGGTCCGCATTGGAAGATACAATTTTTATCGGTGCTCACGACCGGGAACCCCGATGGCATATTAAATAATCGGAAATCATTTGAAGAAAAGCAACTAACTACTGCATCAATGACACACTGTAAAAAACACCCGGATCACAAGAGCGACACCCCATGCAAGCTCTGCCTTGAGCCCTACTGTACGGACTGCACATCCCATCACTTTTTTATTTGTGAAGGGTGCTTTTACAAGGTCCTGATCGTGCTGTTGATTTTCATGATCATCATTTCGTATGTTGCATGGTTCGGAATTTTATAAGGCTACTTTTTTTTGACCCGGCATGTCAAGGCAACCGGATTCTGATTCTTCATGGTATTGATCCTCGGAAATAGGAACATCGGTATGTCGCTTGCCGAACTGCTCCCGGATATTCATAATGAATGGGATGAAGGCAGGATTTCTGGATGCTGATTTTCTTGCGGGATAAAAAAGGGGATCTTCATTGAGCGTAAGAAAACACTTTTATTAGTTTACTGCGATTCTGTATAGTCAGATGGGATGAGTTCCATCCATGATATGCGGGGTCGTGGCCAAGCCCGGAATGGCGACGGGCTCCAGCGGTCTTTGCATCGTTCTCACACAAAGCAGATGATGAACAATGGGTCTACTGAATTGACTTCGTTCACAATTGTGTGAAGGAAGTCATCGAGAAACTCATCAGAGTTTCGAATTGGATGATGACCCGTTGGAGCACTGATGCATGTCGGAGAGACCCGTCGATCGTGAGTTCAAATCTCACCGACCCCACATTTTCTGACTTATTTTACCCTGTTTTGATATCTTTATCATATGCGACGGTTACATTATAAAATAGGAGAAGAGAAATTCCATGTATCTTATAGGAGAAGCCCTCATAGGTGACGGTGCGGAACTGGCACATATCGACCTGCTCATCGGCGACAAGGAAGGCCCGGTCGGTGCCTCCTTTGCCAATGCAATTTCCCAGCTGTCGATGGGGCACACGCCCCTGCTCGCGGTTGTGCGCCCGAATCTGCTTACAAAACCAGTCACCCTTGTGATACCCAAGGTCACGTTAAAAAACATCTCGCAGGTCAACGAGATGTTCGGGCCGGTTCAGGCGGCAGTCGCAAAGGCTGTCGCTGACTGTGTCGAAGAGAAAGTCTTTGAAAACGCGAAAGTGGATGTGGAAAATATCGTCATCCTTGCATCTGCGTTCCTGCACCCGGACGCAAAAGACTACAATAAGATCTACCGGTACAACTACGGTGCGACGAAGCTTGCCATCAACCGGGCGTTTGAAAAGTTCCCTGACACAAAGACGCTTGTGTTTGAGAAAGACCGTGCCGCCCACGCGATCATGGGGTTCAAGGTGGAGCGCCTCTGGGACCCGCCTTACCTGCAGGTGGCAATTGATCTTGTGGACATGGGCAGGGTTGCTGCAGTGCTCACACAGGTCCCGACAAACGACCACGTGATCATTGAGGCGGGTACACCGCTTGTCAAGAAGTTCGGGCTTGGCGTCATCTCCGAGATCCGCAAGCTGCGGCCCAACGCGTTCATCATCGCGGACTTAAAGATCCTTGATACCGGCAACCTCGAAGCCCGCATGGCAGCCGATGCCTCAGCGGACGCAGTCGTCATCTCCGGACTCGCCCCGACTTCCACGATGGAGAAGGCGATCACCGAGGCCCGAAAGGTCGGCATCTACTCGATCATCGATATGCTGAACGTGCAGAACCCGGTCAAAGTGATCGAGAAGCTCAAGGCCAAGCCGGATATTGTCGAGCTCCACCGTGCGATCGACACCGACGACACCGCCCATGCATGGGGCGACATTGCGGCACTCAAGAAGGCAGCCGGCGGCAAGCTCCTCATAGCAACTGCGGGCGGCATCCGCGTCAACGTGGTCAAGGACGCTTTGAAAGCGGGCGCCGACATCCTCGTGGTCGGCCGTGCAATCACCGCGAGCAAGGACATCCGCCACTCGGCCGAGGCATTCATCGAGCAGCTCGATAAGGAAGAGATCGACCAGTTCCGGGTTATGACGGATTTCTGAATTACCACTCAATCTTTTTTTTTTGGTTTGCCACGTTACAAACAACAGAACCTTCTGTTGCTCTAAAATCCTCAAGCGATCTCCTTATTATTCCGAAGTTCCAATGAAATGATAGGTTTGGGATTTCCATGCAACCCTTCAAGATCATTGTCGAGAAACACCCGGACGGTTATCTTGCCTACCCTGTCGGCATGAAAGGTGTTGTCATCGGCGAAGGTGATACCTATGAGGAAGCGGTTGCCGATGTTACCTCTGCAATCAGGTTCCATATCGATACTTTCGGGAAAGACGCATTCTGTGAGGACGAGATCATCGACACGCGGCTTGCCGAGGTCGTCGTCTGAATGAAATTTCCGCATGACGCGCCCAAGCAGCGGGTCATTCATGCGTTTCAATTGCTGGGGTTCCGGGTCGTTAGGGTTGGGAATCATATCGCACTGGAACGGGCAAACCCGGACGGCTCAAAGACTCCCATGACGATGCCGAATCACGAAACAATCAAAGGATCCACCCTGATAACCATATGCACGCAGGCCGGCATTCCGCGGGATATTTTTCTGGAAGCATACGGGAAGAGCTGATCAACGGTTGGGTCGGCACTCAAGAAAGCAGCCGGTGGCAAGCTCCTCGTCGGACCGCAGGCGGCATCCGCGTGAACGTGGTCAAGGACGCACTCAAGGCCGGCGCAGACATCCTCGTGGTCGGCCGTGCAATCACCGCGAGCAAGGACATCCACCATGCGACTGAGGGTTTCCTCGAACAGCTCGACCGCGAAGAGATCGACCAGTTCCGGGTTATGACGGACTTTTAAGCCCGTCATTATGTATATTTCAATTTATTTTTAATCGTTAAGGTTCGGTCGGCGCACTCCACCGCGATGTTCAAGGCGCCAACATTTTTGTTATTAAAAGTTGTCAAATCTCTGATTTTCTTGATTCATAGTATTTTTTAAACTCTGATATTTGCTGCCGTGTTGCAAGAAACAACTTCATGTTACCATACTTATAAAAATCAAAATCATCATAATCCAGAGCTCGGTTAAACGTTCTAATTGTTATTTCCTTATCAGAAAATTCAATTATTTGAATCATCTTTTCTAGGGTGGGTTCAATTTTTTTATCATAAGCCCTTGCACCGATTTGAATTACCATATTTAAAATAATTTCACCAAATTTCCAATCGTATATGATTGAATTGTCCCCAGCAGCACAAAAATGTAAGAAATTACTCACTTTTATCAGATTTTCATCTGATTTTTCTGAGATTCTTATGCAAATTTCATAAAAAACCAATATGCAGAATTTTGCACCTTGGAATAGTGGATCTTTAAAAATATCATCAACACTTTTCGCTGTTTCAAAAGGGAAACGGATTTTTTCAGTAACTTTATTAAATGTTGTCTGATACTTTTTTTCCCATTTTTCAATAAAATTTTGCTGTGCAGCGAAAATAGTTATTAGCCCTTCATTAATAACAAATGGATTTTGTGAAAAATTTTCTAAATTTTGACCTATCGTCCTTATAACGAATATTTTAGAAAATGCATCTATTCTTCCAGATTCTTTTAGTAACGAATATATTAAAAAAGATGTTCGGGGAATATCGTTGTTATCTAATGCATTTTTAATTAGGAGATTAATTTCTGTTATATCATTTAAAATGGAGTCCCCCCATTGTCCTTTTACATGTCGGTTAAATACCCAAATTCGAAATGTGTCAGTAAAATTCGTCAAAGTAGAAAGAAAAGTCCTCTTTCCCACTTGGAAAGATATTGTCGCAAATGCTGCCGCAGTATTGATATCTACCATATGATTTTTTTAAATGATAATTAAAAATAAAAATTTTCTTATCAAGTTCTTTTAAAAAAATTAATTTTTTAAAGTTGGATTTTTCGGCTCTGTAGAATTCCTCAATACGAATAAGAACTGAAATTGTTAACATCATTCTTGAGAGGTTATAGAGGATCACTTTAATTT